>JACCDZ010793929.1_pt1 | contig 71818 bp, 63 predicted proteins | sample 7449551 | NCBI WGS metagenome assembly JACCDZ01 (sample SAMN15323452, study PRJNA562643) | freshwater metagenome | isolation source: river surface water | place: USA:Blue River Watershed | collected 2017-08-18 | reverse complement strand
GCCATACCAGCTTTAGAAAGATAAGTTGTAATCGCTGCAGTAAGTGTAGTTTTACCATGATCAACGTGACCTATAGTACCAATATTAACATGGGGCTTATTACGTTGGAAGACTTGTTTGGACATAATCTTTGCTACCAATATATTTACGATTTATATAAAACTTTTTGGACTCAACAAAAAGTTTGGAAACCTTGGTTTTCTAACAAAACGAAGGACAATTTAAAAAAAATTTTAAGAAAAAATAAAATAGTTTTTAGTTATTTTTTTTCAAAATTTTTTTAATAAACAAATACTTTTTAGACAATATTTTGCTCTATTCTAACCAATAAAAACATGACTTGGAAGGATCTAAAAGAATAAAATAGTTTCTTCCTAACTCAATAAAGAGGCCATGTATTTTCAATATCTAAACATAAGTTGCAAGATATTTTTTTAAGAAATTAATACTTTTTTTAAAGTTTTTTAAACAAACCACATTCTCAGATGCAGTTGCGCTTTTATTTTCTAGTGTCGCTAGACTTTAACAACTAACGACACTGGAAACTTTAGTTAAGCTTTCTTAGCTTTAATTTCTTCAGCTACAGCATTTGGAACTGGTTCATAAGAATCAAATTCCATTGAGTAACTAGCACGACCTTGAGACAAAGAGCGCAAACTATTTACATAACCAAACATTGAAGCAAGTGGAACTTTTGCAGTAATAACTTGTGCAACGTCACGAGCTTCTAAATTCTGGATTTGACCGCGGCGAGAATTAATATCGCCAATTACATCGCCCATGTAGTCTTCTGGAGTTACAACTTCAACTTTCATGATTGGCTCAAGAATAATTGCGCCTGCTTTTTCCATTGCTTCACGGAAAGCTGAACGAGCAGCAATCTCGAAAGCAAGAACTGAAGAGTCAACATCATGGTAAGCACCATCAATCAAACGAGTTTTTAAGCGAACAACAGGGAAGCCAGCCAAGAAGCCAGTTTCTTTTGCTGATTTCAGACCTTTCTCAACACCTGGAATATACTCTTTTGGAACGCGACCACCAACGATTTCGCTTTCAAACACAAAGTTTTCTTTGTCGTCAGCTGGAAGTGGTTCGAAAATAATTTTAACTTTCGCGAATTGACCAGAACCACCAGATTGTTTTTTGTGAGTGTAATCGATCTCAACTTGTCTTGTGATTGCTTCACGGTAAGCAACTTTTGGCTGGCCAATATTTGCATCAACTTTGAATTCACGTTTCATACGATCAACGATGATTTCAAGATGCAATTCACCCATACCACGCAAGATTGTTTGACCAGATTCAGGATCAGATTCAATACGAAGTGATGGATCTTCTGAAGCTAAACGCGACAAAGCCATACCCATTTTCTCTTGATCAGCAGTTGATTTAGGTTCGACTGAAACTTCAATTACTGGCTCTGGGAAGATCATTCTTTCAAGTACGATGTTGTGATCATTTTCAACTAAAGTATCACCAGTTGTTGTATCTTTCAAACCAGCTAAAGCAACGATGTCACCAGCGTAAGCTTCTTTGATGTCTTCACGGTTGTTTGCATGCATCAAAAGAATACGACCGATTCTTTCTTTTTTGTTTTTAGTTGTGTTGGTAACACCTGAACCGCCAGTTAAAACACCTGCATAAATACGCACGAAAGTCAATGAACCAACGAATGGGTCAGTCATGATTTTGAAAGCAAGACCTGCAAATTTTTTGTCACCACAATTGATGTTGATTGGGGTTTCAGTTTTTAAATCAATTGCTGGGATTTCCTTAATATCAACTGGACTTGGCAAGAAATCAACCACAGCGTCCAAAAGAGTTTGCACACCTTTGTTTTTGAAAGCAGTACCATTTAATACTGGAACAAAAGCACCAACAATCGTAGCTTTACGAATACAAGATTTTAATTCCTCTTCCGAGATTGATTCGCCACTCAAATATCTTTCCATCAAAGCATCATCTTGCTCGATTGCAGCCTCAATCAACTCTTCGCGGTATTGGTTTGCTTTGTCTAACAAGTCAGCTGGAATTTCTTCAAGCGTGTAATCAGCGCCCATGGTTTCGTCTTTCCAAACAACGGCCTTCATTTTGATCAAGTCGATCAAACCACCGTAATTTTCAGCTTCGTGGATTGGCAATTGAATTGGAACAGGACGAGCACCCAAACGAGTTTTCATCATATCAACACAACGGTAGAAGTTTGCGCCAGTACGATCCATTTTGTTTACGAAACACATTCTTGGAACGCGGTATTTGTTAGCTTGTCTCCACACAGTTTCTGATTGTGGCTCAACACCAGCAACAGCGTCAAACACTGCAACAGCACCGTCCAAAACACGAAGTGAACGTTCAACTTCAATTGTAAAATCTACGTGACCAGGAGTATCAATGATGTTAATACGGTGATTTCTCCAAAAACATGTAGTAGCAGCTGAAGTGATGGTGATGCCGCGCTCTTGCTCTTGTTCCATCCAGTCCATTGTAGCAGCACCATCATGCACCTCACCTATTTTGTGAGATTTACCAGTATAAAAAAGAATTCTTTCAGTTGTAGTTGTTTTTCCAGCATCAATGTGAGCCATGATGCCAATGTTGCGGTATTTTTCTATTTCAATTTGGCGAGCCATAAATATAATTAAGTTGAAATTTTTAAGTATTTATAAAATATACAAGAGATTCTAACTAAGACAATTTGGCCAAATTAGCTTACATTGAATTTTGCTTTAAAACCAAAATGAAGTAAAAATATTTTAATTGGTTATTTTAAGATCTATTGCTTCAAAATCAATCTTGTAGGGCCGTTTAAAATATTTAGTTAAAATTTAATTACAAGTTATTATTTGATTTTGGTGATTATATACTTATTTCCCCTTATAAATCTTCGCCAGTTTGTTCTTTGAAAAGTTTACTAACTTTCTTAACAAAGTCTTTTGGTAAAGAATCTGCCGAGGAATGAGTGTTTAGAACTTCTTGCAAACCATTAATAAATTCTAATCTGTTAGAGAAAGCGGGATATTTAACTTTTTTTGTGCCATACCAAGTCGTTGGTTTTATGTTATGAGATTGTTGAATCTGAAAATTTTGCGTAACAAAATTTAGTTTTTTTAATTTTTGTTAAATTATTAAAAAATCCGATAATTTTTTGAGTATTTTTTGCAGTTTTTGGTGGATAAATTTCATTTAAAACTACCATCCTATTTAAATTATGAGAAATAGATTATATAAAGGCAGTAAAATGATTTTTGGCTATCCCAACATATCTTACTCTGTGATTACTTCTGAAAAACACTCTTTCATATGGAGCTCTAAGTTTAGTATAAAATTTATCAAGATCCTTGTTTTTATCCTTCATATTGTTCTTCTTAACCGCTGCCAAATGAAGATTCCTCTTCGCCGTCGCTAACTTAGCATTCTTATCGCAGTAACCCCTTAGCTCTTAACTGCTCCTTCAAAATATTGAAAATCTTCAACAATCTGATTAGTGCCAATTTTTACTTTCTCATGTAAGAATGAAATGAACAATAGTGATATTTGCGAAATAAACGATATTTCCAGAAACTTATATTTGCAGTGTTTTTGTATTGTAGTATTCTAATCTTATATTTTCCTGGATTGCACGCTACAAGAAAATAAAAGTATAAATTATATTCAGCAATTGAATGAGATTTAGTTCGATATTTAAGGAATGCTTTATAAAAAAAATCTCCATCGACGTCATTTTTCTCAACTAGAGAAAATAGTTCTAAAATCACTTCTTTTTGGAATAACATATGATGACAAATTCCAGAAATATTTTCAAATTCCTTTGGCAATTTTTCAGATATTTGCGGCAAAACTTTTTTGATGTGAGATAAGCTTATTTGATGAAATTCAGATTTATCCAAATTTTTATCTTTTGCCAAGTTATAAAGAGGCAATTCACCATCATCTGAAAAGAACTTTACTTTTTTAAAAAAAACAGTGTCAGCATCTAATACCAAAACATTTTCAGAGATATTTGGAATTATAAGAACACTGTATAATTTTAATAATTGTTGAAAGTGCCATCCTACAGCATTGCCACCAACTAATTCAGATATTTCTTGATAAGAAAACGGATACAACGATTCATCAAACCATTCTGCTTTATCAGTATATTTTTCTTTGGAAACCACTATTATTCTTCGGACATTGGCGCCGTTTTTTCTGATACCTTTGATTGCGTGATTTAGAATTTTGAGATCTTTTTTGTGTGCCGGTATAACGACATCTATGATGTTGGTTTTTTGTAGCGTCAGATTTGCTGCCGCTTTCTCTGAATTATCGTTTAGAAGAAATTTTTTTAACAAAATGAATTTTTCAAACATAGAATTAAGCTAAAAAAATTTCTTACTACAACGGAATTCAGAACAAACGGCTAACAATAAATTACCATCTATAGTGAGCAAAAGCTTTGTTGGCTTCAGCCATCTTAAAAACTTCTTCTTTTTTCTTAGCTGCCCAACCTTTATTTTCCAAAGATTCCAAAACAACTGTTACAACTTTTGTTGATAGATCTTTACCTTTAATGTTTTCGATAGCAATTTTTAACCATTTCAAAGCAAGAGCTGAACCACGTCTAGCAGAAACTTCAACTGGAATTTGGTAAGTAGCACCACCAATTCTTCTTGATCTAACTTCAACTTTTGGAGTTACATTTTCCAAAGCTTCTTTGAATATTTCAATCGGAGATTTCTTCAATTTTTTTTCTAAATTGTCAAAAGCCTCATAAATAGCTTTTTCAACAACTGATTTCTTACCGTCGTTCATCAAACGGTTAACAAATCTTGAAACGATGATTTCGTTGTATTTTGCATCAGGAATAATTTTTCTGATCTTGGCCGCTCTTCTACGCATTGTTTTAATTATAATTGTGAGTATAAGAAGATCTTAAACTCGGTTTTTACTAAAATGGTTGGGTAACCATCTTCGCGCCTAATTCACATAAGCGACTATTCAAAACTTTAGCAAATTAAGGAAAGTTCCTTATTCACTCCATTTTTCTCTAAGTATTTTAAGATTATGGCTAGGCAGAAATTTTTTTAATGAAGAACATGTATAAAGCATACATAACTGAATTAGAAAAATTCCCAACGACGCCAGCTCTCAAAAGCTGACAAGAAAAACTATTTTGGTTTTTGGGCACCGTATTTAGAACGTGCTTGCTTACGATTTTTTACACCTTGGGTATCAAAATAACCTCTGATGATATGGTAACGAACACCCGGCAAGTCTTTTACACGACCACCACGAATTGCAACAACAGAGTGCTCTTGCAAGTTGTGGCCTTCACCTGGGATGTATGCGATAACTTCAAAACCGTTAGTTAATTTTATACGTGCAACTTTACGTAAAGCTGAGTTTGGTTTTTTTGGAGTTGTTGTATAAACACGAGTACAAACTCCTCTTTTTTGAGGACAACCTTTCATGGCTGGAACTTTATTTTTCGCAACCTGTTTAACTCTTGGCTTTCTAATCAATTGATTAATTGTTGGCATTGAACCGACTCTATATTTTTATTATTATTTTAAAAAAAACTTGAAATGTTTTACGAAGCAACTCAGTTTTCGTAATTATCAATAGCTACTTGATATTTTACATCCAAAATTTGCGAGAGCGAGGTTTTTAGTGCAAAGTAAAAAAAGAGTCAACTAAAATTTAAAACCTTAGATAAATACACTAGACTTAGCTTTTTCACAGAATAAATATGGATTGCAAAGCCTTGCATGACTGCAAAGCTTTGCATTAAAACAAAAAGTGATAAAATTTTAAATCAAAAATTACAATTTTTTTGCATTTCCAGCCAAGTACTCTGCAACACCAGCTGCATTTGGCTTCATGCCTTCTTTTCCTTTATTCCAACCAGCTGGACAAACTTCTCCGTGTTCTTGGAAGAATTTTAAAGAATCGACCATACGGATTGCTTCGTCAATATTTCTACCAAGAGGTAAATCATTAACGACTTGATGACGAACTACGCCTTCTTGGTCAATTAAGAAGGTTCCACGTAAAGCAACCGCTTCTCCCATCAAAACATCATAATCACGAGCAATTGATTTTGTTAAGTCAGCAACTAAAGGATATTGAACTTGACCAATACCACCTTTATTAACTTCAGTGTTTTTCCAAGCTAAATGAGTGAATTTTGAATCAACAGAAACTCCTATAACTTCAGCTCCACGATCCTTAAACTCTTTTAAACGATTGTCAAAAGCTATAATTTCTGAAGGACAAACGAATGTAAAATCAAGTGGATAGAAGAATAACACACCAATTTTTCCTTTTAAATAAGTATGTAAATTAAAATTATCATTAATTTCATTATTAGGCATTACTGCTGAAGTAGTAAAATCTGGGGCTTTTTTTCCGACTAAAACTGACATAATGTTGTTGTTTTTTAGAGTTAATATTAAATTTTGCCAAAAACCAAGATAATTTGCTTCATAGTCAAAATCAAGAAAGGATTTTGAAGAAAGAATAGTTTAATTATAATCAATTATTTCAGTTTTTTCTAACAAGTAATAATTTTTTCAAAAATAAAAAAATTAAAATCTTTAAATAATTTGCTTTGCAATTTGATGGTTAAAGAATTAGAATTAAGCAGAGATTTTTATCAAAATCTTTCATAAAAAATTTAATCTCTTTTAAAAACTTCTGAAGTTATGACTCTTCTTGATTCAAAACCGATCTACAAACCATTCAACTATCCTTGGGCTTATGATGCTTGGCTAAAACAGCAGCAAATTCATTGGCTACCAGAAGAAGTTCCTTTGGCTGACGATGTACGCGACTGGAAACACAACTTAACACCAAGTGAAAAAAATCTTTTAACTCAAATTTTTCGTTTTTTTACTCAAGCTGACATTGAAGTAAATAATTGCTACATGAAACATTACTCGCAGGTTTTCAAGCCTACTGAGGTACAAATGATGCTGGCCGCATTCTCAAACATGGAAACTGTTCATATTGCAGCTTATTCTCATTTGCTTGATACAATCGGTATGCCAGAAACAGAATATATGGCTTTCATGAAATATAAAGAAATGAAAGACAAATATGACTACATGCACCAGTTTGGAGTGTCTTCAAAAAAAGATATTGCAACAACAATGGCAGTTTTTGGTGGCTTTACAGAAGGTTTGCAACTTTTTGCTTCTTTCGCAATTTTGTTAAATTTTCAAAGATTTGGTAAAATGAAAGGCATGGGACAAATCATTGCATGGTCTGTTCGCGATGAAACTTTGCATACTCTTTCTATTATAAAGCTATTCAGAACTTTTGTTCAAGAAAATCCAGAAGTTTGGGACGAAGAATTAAAAAGTCGTCTTTATAAGGCCTGCGCAACTATTGTCCATTTTGAAGATGCTTTTATTGATCTAGCTTTTGAAACAGGAAATATTGAAGGCCTAACTTCTCGCGAAGTTAAAAGATATATCAGATATATTGCTGATAGAAGATTGAATCAATTGGGTTTAAAAGAAATTTACATGATTGATGACAATCCACTACCTTGGCTTGATGAGATTTTAAATGGAGTTGAACATACCAATTTCTTTGAAAATAGAGTAACAGAATATTCTAAAGCCTCTACAACTGGAACTTGGGAAGATGTTTTTGCCGATATCGATCAAAAACGTCAAAAAATGTTAGTACTATAATGAATATGAAAAAAGCGATGAAAAAATTGTTATTAATCACTTTATTTTTATCGCTTTTTTCTTTTCATTCTTTCGCTTCAAATAGGAATCTAACAATTTTTACTGAGCAAAATATGGTTACTGCTTTAACAAAAGCTTCACGTACCTTTTCAGATAAAAACAATGTAATGATTTCCATAAACTTTGATTCTTCAGCCGATCTAATTGATGCAATTGATATGGGAGAACCTGCTGATATTTTTATTTCCGCTCATACAAGTTTAATTGATAGCCTTAAACAAAAGGGCTTAGTTGACGTTTACAATATTGGTTACATTGCACAAGATCATATTGTTTTAGTGACATCAAAAAATAATCCAACAATTGATGAAAGACTTAAAAATAAAACCATTACCTTTAGACAAACAATTGCAATTCTGAACGATGTTGGAGCAAATTTGATAATTGACAAAGAAGGAAATAGCTCTGGTTTTTATAGCTCTAGTTTACTTAAAAATTTTGAAAAAAATGGAATCAATTTAAGCAATATTAAACTTTTTAGAAAATCTCAGGAAGATAGATCATCTATTTTTGATCTAATAAAAAGCAGCCCAGAAAGCTATGCTCTACTACTTAGAAGTCAAATTAGGAATGATTCAGATTTAATAGTAGTTAGTGCAACTAAAGAAGAAAATATTTTCTACCAAGCTTTAGTGATAGCTGGTGATAATATGGATACAGCACGCGAATTCTCAAAGTTTCTCAAAAGCAATGAAATGAAATCACTATTCAAAAATAATGGCTTTTCTGCAGAATACTAGTTTCTAAGCATCTGGTATTTTTTCACCTTAAATTTGACAACTAGTCTTTATTCTTAACTTTTACCCAAACCAAATCTTGTCCCTTTTTCTTCAAAATTTGAAAAGAATAATTATTGATCATAAAGCTTTCTTTTTCATCTGGAATCCTACCTAGTTTACTGATAATAAAAGCAGTTAAATTATGAGCATTGCTGTCTTTAGCAAAGTCCCACTCTAGTTTTTTATTAATATCGCGAATTAGCATTTTGCCAGCAATTTTATATGCTCCACTTTTTATCTTGAATAAATTAATTTCCGCAGCCTCATTTTGCTCCTTTATTTCGCCGACTATCTCTTCCAAAATATCTTCTAAAGTTACCAAACCAAGAAAAGAACCATATTCATCAACTACTAAAGCAAATCTTTTTTTCTTTTTTCTGAAAGCAAAAAGTTGAGAACGCAAACTATTAGTATTTGGTACAAACCATGGTTCAGTTGTAATTGACTTAAGATCAAATTTTTCAATATTTTCTCCTAGATCTTTTGGATTATTTAAATGCAATGCCTTGAGTAATTTGCGCACGTTTAAAATAGCTACAATATTTTCTTTATTTCCCTGCCAAAGTGGTATTCTTGTATAGATACTATTTAGAGCTTGAGCAACAATTTCTTTTACCGATAAATCAATATTAATGGACTCAACTTCCTTACGATGCACCATAATTTCGTTTATTTCCGTATCTGAAAGATCAAGAACTCCATCAATCATATCTTTGTCATACTTATAAATTGAACCTTCTATATGCTTCAAGTTTACAGTATCACGGATTTCTTCTAACTCTAGAGAAGCTGATTTTTTACTATGCTTGGAAGAAAAAATTCCCACAAAAACTACGACAATTTTTTCCACTGCATGAGTAAAAGGATAAAAAATTGTTACTAAAACGTTTATTACAGAAGAAAAAAATAAAGCTATTGAATCAGGATTTTTTATAGCAACATTTTTCGGTAAAACTTCAGCAAAAATTATAACCAAAACTGTCATTGTAGCAGTTGCATAGATTAAACCAGCATCGCCAAATAATTTTAAAAAGAAATTTGCAGCTAAAGTTGAGGCTAAAATATTAACAACGTTATTACCAAGCAACATTGTACTTATAACTTTTTCACGATTTTTTAAGAGATTTTCTAAAATGATCGCTCTTTTATTTCCTTCACTCTTAAGACGATGGACTTTGGCACGTGAAGTTGCTGTAACTGCTGTTTCAAAACATGAGAACAAAGCAGAAATTAAAATTAAAACTAAAACTGAAATTAGATAAATCTGTGTAGAGTCTTCCATTGGTAAAAATGTAAATTGATTTTAAAATGCCATTATTTTTTGAACTCAAAATTTAGTCTTGGGTCAATTAATTTGTAAATAAAATCACTGATAATTGTTGTAATTAGACCAATAAATGTAAAAAAGTAAAGGGTGCCAAACATTATTGGATAATCTCTTGAAACTGCAGCCTCATATCCCATAAGACCAAGACCATCTAAGGAAAATATTATTTCAATTAACATTGATCCGGTAAATAAAATTCCAACTATTGCGGCAGGGAATCCAGCAATAACAATCATCATAGCATTACGAAAAACATGGCCATACAGCACTTGTTTTTGATTTAAACCTTTAGCATAAGCAGTTAATACATATTGTTTATTTATTTCTTCTAAAAATGAATTTTTGCAAAAGAATGTTAAAGAAGCAAAACCACTAATAACCATTGATATTACTGGCAATGTCATATGCCAAATATAATCAAAAATTTTCTGCCACCAACTTAATTCATCAAAATTTTTAGAAACCAGACCCCGAAGAGGGAATATATGCAAAAAATCTCCTCCAGCAAAAATTATCATCAAGAATACCGCAAACAAAAAAGAGGGAACCGCATATCCAATTATTACCAATGTTGTACTGACAACATCAAATTTTGATCCATTATAAATTGCTTTTTTTATTCCGAGAGGAATTGAAACCAAATAAACTAAAAGCGTTGACCATAAACCAATTGAAACTGAAACAGGAAGCTTGTCCCAAATTAATTCTACAACCTTTTTATCTTGATAAAAACTTACTCCAAAATCAAAAACTATGAATTTTTTCATCATTAACCAGAAACGTTGCGACCAGGGAAGATCAAAACCATATAATTTTTCTATTTTTGTAATAATTTCTGGATCAATTCCATTTGAACCACGATATTTTGATTGATTTTCGCTAGAAAAATTTTTTATTGCATCTTGACTAGCCACCTCACTTTTTGTCTGACTAGAATGGTTAATTTTTGCAATAAATTGTTCCACTGGACCACCTGGTGCTGCCTGTATAACCATGAAGTTAATTAACATAATTAGGAAAAGGGTTGGAATAATCAGGAGAATCCTTTTTAGAAAATACATTTTTTAAAGATTGAGTGTTTTATTTAGAAATTATCACGTGTAGGATTAACTGACTTTTTTATTAAAACCAACTCGTCATTACGAGAAGCAACAAACTCTTTTTTGGGCGACGTGGCAATATTTTTAACTGTTTCGCAAGTTTACTCAATCGCGATTACGGAGTGATTTTTCTATGACTAAAAACAAAAATTAATCCAAAAGATAATTTCCTTTTATTTAGACTTGTAACTATAAAACATTTCGTTGCTTTTCTTGCTTTGCTCAAAGACAAATCAAGCCTGGGCACGCGTCACAAAAAATTAAAATCGCTTTAATCTTGCGAACGTTTCGCCGCTTTCCTGCGCTTCGCTTAGGAGACGGATTTGCCGCCGCATCAAGCCCAATCAGGATCTGTAGCTCCCTCACCTGCAGGAGTTGGCACTTCAAATTCAAATCCCGTTACAATATCACAAATAAATAATTTTGGGATTGAACCTTTTCCATATTGGCTGGTTTTTTTAGAATAAATCAAATAACGACCATTGGGAGACCATCTTGCTCCTTCAACTAGGTAAGCGCTAGTAAGGATTTTTTCACCTTTATTATTTGGAGACATTACACCAACATAAAAGCGATTTGATTTGATTTTTGTAAAAGCAATTAAATTTCCATCTGGTGACCAAATTGGTTTTGAGTAACTGCCACTTTCAGAGCTTATTCTTCTAAGACTATCTCCTCTTGAATCCATAATATAAAGCTGTTGAGAAGAATCGCGATCTGATGCAAATGCAATTAATTTACCATCAGGAGAATACGCTGGAGTTGTATCAATTGCCGGAGTTTTGGTTAGTCTTTTCGCACTATTTGTTAAAACATTCATTTCATAAATATCCGTATTTCCATCAATTGTGGCAGACATTAAAAGTAAATTTTGATCTTTAGGATGTGCTGCTGGTGAGAAAGTCGTACCATTAAAATTACCGACTTTTTTAGTTTTAAAACTTTTTACATCCAAACTAAATATTTGCGGACGACCTTGTGAATAGCTTAAGTAAAAAATTTCATTCGCTTTTCTTGAAAAGGAAGGAGTCAAAACCAAATTTTCTCCATTTGTTAAAAAACGACGATTCTCACCATCAAAATCAATTATATTAATTCTTTTTATCAAATTGTTAATACTTCCTGATTCTGAAACATAAAGAATTTGTGTATTAAAATGTCCTGATTTTTCACCAGAAATTGCTTTAAAAACTTCATCAGAAATTAAATTGGCAATTTTCTTATAATTACCTCGTGAAGTTGAGTAAAACTTTCCAAAAAGTTGACGTTGATCTAAAACGTCCCACATTCTAATTTTTGTTTCTAAATTACCATTTGCATCATAGCTGAAGCTTCCAATTACAATTGCACCAACTCCAATTTTGTTATATTTATCGAAATCAGGCATAACTTCAATTGGATTTATTGCAGCAACTGCATTTATAACTGAATCTAAACTTGGCGAAGCAACACCAAAAGATCCAATTTCTTGTGTTCCTGCTTGAAAAATTATCTCAAATAAATTGGTGGTTTTAAGATTTTTTCTAATACGCTCAAATACTTCAAAAGTATCGGATTTTAATTGCGGATCCGAAGAGTCAAAACCTAAAAATAGAACTTTGGTTTTAGGAATTTCTTTATTGTCAATTGAGAATGCTACACTTGCTTTAGCGTTACTAGAAACTAAAGATATAGTTGTAATAATAGCGATGATTCTTAGAAGTCTCATTGGTTTTAAGTTTTTTAAATCAATTTATCAAATTAGTACTTTAACATTTACTAAATTAAAGTGTCTTTTGCAAAGAATATCTTATTCTATTGTTTCAATAATAATATTGTTATTCGTGTAAACACACAAATCAGAAGCAATTTTCATTGATTTTTTTACGATTTCTTCAGACTCTAAACCATCAACACAAACCAAAGCACGCGCAGCAGCAAGAGCAAAATTTCCACCGGAACCAATTCCAATAACACCATCTTCTGGCTCTAAAACATCACCATTACCCGTTAAAACAAGAGAGACTTCTTTATCTACAACGATCATCATTGCTTCCAAACGACGCAGATATTTATCAGTTCTCCAGTCTTTAGCAAGTTCAACACAAGCTTTTGTTAATTGATTTGGATATTGTTCTAATTTTGATTCAAGCCTTTCAAACAAAGTAAATGCATCAGCAGTTGCACCCGCAAATCCACCTATAATTGATCCATCACCAATTTTACGAATTTTTTTGGCATTTGATTTTAAAACAGTTGAACCAAGAGAAACTTGTCCGTCTCCAGCAATTGTAACTTTTCCGTTCTTTCTGACAGATAAAATTGTTGTTCCGTATAATTGTGATGGATTTTTATGATCTAGCATTGATAAGTTATATTAAGTTATACAAAGAACTGTGACAAATTTGCTTAAAGAAATTATTTAGAATTAAAAGCAATGCCACAAATATTGATTCCCACAAAATAAGACTGTTTTTTAAAAAGACAAACTTTGATCAGATGAAAAAAATTTTTGATAAAACTTTATTAGTAATTTTCTTTTTAGGTATTGCAAGTGGACTTCCAATATCACTAATTCTATCAACTCTAAAAGCTTTAATGGTTGATAAAGGTTATGATTTGAAAACGATAGGATTTTTTTCTTTAGTTAGTTTGCCTTATAGCCTTAAAATTTTTCTTGCACCATTAATAGATTCCTTTTCTTTACCTTTTTTAACCAAAAAATTTGGCCAAAGAAGATCATGGATAATATTCACTCAAATATTATTGATAATATTTATTGCATCTTTGGGAGCAACTGCATTGTTCGATAGTTTAACTGCTATTGCATTATTTGCTTGCCTAGTTGGTTTTGCTTCAGCAAGTCAAGACATTGTAATTGATGCCTACCGAATTGAGATTATATCAAAAGAAAATCAAGGTTTTGCTGCTGGTTTTTACGTTTACGGTTATCGTATTGGAATGTTGGTTTCAGGTGCCTTAGCTCTTATTATGTCTGATTACATGAGCTGGAATACTGTTTATCTTTTAATGTCAACTTTTATGATTGTTGGTGTAATAACAACAATTCTTGCTAAAGAAAGCCGTAAAGATTGGAAAGAAAAAGAATATGATTTTTTATCATGGTTTAATGCTGCACTCATTAATCCGCTAAAAGATTTTACAAAAGATTCAAAATGGCCTATTATTTTTACTTTTATTATTTGTTTCAAACTTGCTGATGCTTTTGCTGGCAACTTAACTTTACCATTTTTACTGGACTTAAATTTCAGCAAAACAGAAATTGCAGCAATCGTTAAATCTTTTGGTTTATTCGCAACTTTATTTGGTGTTTTTTTTGGTGGAGTTTTAGTAAAAAAATTAGGAATTAATAAAAGTTTATGGATTGCGGCCTTAGCACAAATGCTCTCCAATTTATGCTTTTCTTACTTAGCAGAAATTGGTTATAACAAAAATGCCCTTTACTTAGTTATATTTATTGAGAATTTTAGTGGCGGAGTTGGTGACGCAATATTTGTAGCTTATTTAAGTAGTTTGTGTAACGTATCTTTTAGTGCAACTCAATATGCAATACTTGGGTCGCTTTCAACAGTTGCACGCAGCGTTTTATCTTCCAGCGCTGGAATTTTTGCTGAAGGATTAGGTTGGTATAATTTTTTCATTCTTTCAACATTACTTGCAATGCCAAGTTTAATCTTGTTGTTTTTGCTTACCAAAAGAAAAAATTTAACTTAATGATCTTTACTTTTTTTGGCAGTAAAATAACCTAAAAATATTCCTTTTTTAAAATTATTCCAACAAACCCGAAATGCTGAGACTTTCTACGGTCAAACCATCAAAAGAAAAAGTTACAAAATACGAGATGTCAGCATCGCATTTTATTCCTTATAGGTGCCATTTTAACTCGGACACTATTTTAACATACACAGAAGAGTTGGTAAGAGTTATAAAAATAAAAGGGTTTGCCTTTGAAACTGCTGACGATACAGATATTGATCTAAAAAAGAACGCTAGAAATAATATTTTGAAGGGAATGGCTTCTGGTAATTTTTCTCTTTATTTTCATACCATAAGAAGAAAAGAAAAAAGCTTTCCTGACGGAGATATGCCAGATACTTTTTCAGATCGTCTAAACCGAGAATGGGCCGCAAAACATTCTGATGACAAAACATTTATTAATGAACATTACCTTACTTTAATTAGAGGTTCCGATAAATCAGGAGCAGCAGTTCTAGAGCATTTGGCAAAAAAAATACAGCATAAAACAGACAGATCTTCGTGGGAAAACTATATGCGCGAAGCATTGGAAGAACTTGATGAAATGACAGAAAGAATTGTAAACGGTTTCAGTAATTATGGAGCTCGTATCCTTGGAATTGTTGAAAATGATGGAATTGTCACTTCAGAAATTTTAGAATTCTTATCTCGTCTAGTTAATTGCGGTCATGCTCAATCAGTTGCACCACCACTTGGAGAAATTTCCAAACATTTGCCAATCAGTAGAATTTATTTTGGACCAAAATCAATAGAAGCTCACCACCCTTATGGTACAAAATATGCTGGACTTGTTTCAATAAAAGAATATCGTCCTTACACTCATGCAGGAATCTTTGACGGTTTTATGCAACTACCATTTGAGTTAATTATTAGCCAATCTTTTTCCTTCATTAATAGAATGATTGCAATTGCATCAATGCAATTACAACAAAGACGATTGATTCAATCTGAAGACGTTGCAACTTCTCAGATTGGAGAAATTGATGCAGCACTTGATTCTGCAATGAGTGGTGAGTTTGCTTTTGGTAATCATAGTATGTCAGTTTTGTGCATTGAGGACTCACCAAAATCTTTGGAAACAGCACTTTCGCTAGTTGTTGTTGAACTTGCTAACGTTGGTATCAGTGGAGTTAGAGAAAAAATGAATATGGAGCCTGCTTATTGGTCTCAACTTCCAGGAAACTCACTTTACATGGCCAGAAGAAGCACAGTGAATACCTTTAACATTGCTGCTTTTGCATCTTTTCATAACTATCCTTCTGGAAAAAGAAAAGGAAATCATTGGGGAGATGCAGTTACAGTTTTAAATACCGTATCAGGAACTCCTTATTTTTTTAGCTTTCATGTTCGTGATGTTGGACATACTATGATTATTGGTCCAACTGGTGCTGGTAAAACCGTTCTTTTAAACTTTTTATGTGCTCAAGCACAAAAATTTAAAGGTCGTTTATTTTTCTTTGACAAAGATCGTGGTGCTGAAATTTTTATCAGAGCTATTGGTGGTAAATATATGACACCAAGTGCTGCTCAAGTTTCTGGATTTAATCCTTTTCAATTACCAGATAATAATGATAATAGAAATTTTTTAGCAGAATTTCTAAAAACTTTGGTTTCAGATGGTACACAAACTTTACCAGCTCATGAAATAGAAGTTATAAATGAAGCTGTAGCTGGAAATTATAAGTTGCCTCAGAATAAAAGAAGACTACGAAATATTGCTCCTTTCATGGGAATTGGTGGTCCTGGAAGTTTGACATCAAGACTTGCAATGTGGCATTCCGAAGGATCTCATGCTAAAATGTTTGATAATATGGAAGATCGCCTTGATTTTCATTCAGCAAGAGTTTTTGGTATTGAAATGGGAGAACTTTTACATGATAAAACCAGTCTTTCTCCTGCTTTGCTTTACTTATTTCACCGAATTCAAGATTCACTTGATGGTAGCCCTACAATGATTGTACTTGATGAAGCTTGGGCTTTAATTGATAATCCAGTTTTTGCACCAAAAATTAAAGACTGGCTTAAAGTTTTAAGAAAACTAAATACATTTGTTGTTTTTGCTACACAATCAGTTGAAGATGCATCAAAAAGTGCAATCTCAGATACGTTAGTACAACAGACAGCAACTCAAATTTTCCTACCAAACTTGAAAGCAACTGAAGTTTATCGACAGGTTTTTATGCTTTCAGAGAGAGAATTTACACTTGTAAAAACAACTGATCCAGGGACAAGATTCTTTTTGGTAAAACAAGATAATGATGGGGTTGTTGCAAGAGTTGATTTAAGCGGTATGGATGAAGTTATAAGAGTACTTTCAGCACGAGTTGATACTGTAATAATTTTAGATCAAATTATCAATGAAGTTGGTGATGATCCAAATGACTGGTTGCCAATTTTTTATGAAAGAACCGCAAAAACAAAATAGTTAATGAACCAGGTAAAACCAAAATCAGAAACTATATTCTCTCCGAATAAACTAAAAGCCATAAGCCTACTCGTTTTTACGCTATTATTTTTCATTACAACGCTAATAACACAAGATTCCTACGCAACTGACGGCTATGGAGCTGGAAGAACTCGCTCTTGTAGCGCTAGTGGTGGCGTTGAAGGAATGGAATTCGATCCTGTTCGTGGTCATGACATGAATTTTGTTGTTGATAATCCAGTATGTCTAACCGTTATTTCTATATCTTATGCCGAAGTAAAACTTGCAATTATCAACATGAACACAGTTTGTGGAAATAATACCTCTGTTCGAATTCTTCCATCTCCAATACTTGATACAATTGATATTGGCCGATCAACAGTTAAAGCTGCGACAACAAATAACGCTACCTGCGCTTCAGCGACTATCGGAGCAACAGCTTCTCTAGCAAAGTTTGTAGAAGAAATTGCAGTGATATATACAATTGCCGAATCTGCTTTTGAAAAAACCAAATTATGTGGTGCAGATTGGAAAAAAGCTGATCCTACAACATATACTATTTCAACTCCAAACTATCAACAAACTGTAAACAACGCTGTTCAAAATTATATAGACAATGACGAAACGTCTTTAATGACTATGAATAACAAAGTATTTCGTGAGTGGTATTATGGTGGAGTAGAAGTTGAAGATAATCCAAACGGATCTGATGCTTGTCGAGACCCAACTCAAGAAAAAGCTGGAGGACAATATCCAAAACAAAAATACTATTTAAAAGGAAGTGAAGCAGGAAACTTTAACTGCAAAAAATATATGATTTTTGCTGGACAAGACGACCCTTTAACAGGAAAAGCCATAACACCAGAAAGAGTTGAAGAATTTAAAAGTGCTTATGAATGTTGTAAAAAAAGAAGTAGCGAATATGTCTGTATAGACTTTTCTCACAAAGCTTCTTCTACAAGCAGCCAAGTTTTTTGCAGAAGTGGTTCAAGATGCATACTAAAAAATGAAGGACTTAATGTAACCTTCTCAGCAAAACCGGTTAATAACGGTGAATTTATTTGTGCTGAAAGCTACAGCTTATGCCCTTACAATTTCTCAGTTGGTGGCGGCGGAGAAACTTGCGAATACTATCAAGATGGCGTTTGGAATAATTCTCAAGGAAAATGGAATCTAATCACAAAAGAAGATATAGAAGAAGGTAATTGCAGCGGTAAAAGTGAAATTAGAAACTCAGATTGTACTTATAATGCTAAAGCTGGTCAATGCAGAAATTATTGCCAATATATGACTCATTGCACCAAAGCTAATGATGTTGTTTACACCTATGAAAGTAGCTTAAACTCCCCTTATTTTTCAACAGCGTGCTTAGATTTTATTGGCGATTCACGCAATGAAACTTCTTATAATGTTGGATTTACACCAGGTAGCCAAAGACATTTTAGTGCTCCAATTGCACAATGTATTAAAGAAACCATGGAAAATGTTTTCTACAATCGTTTCGGTCACAGTAAGTGTAGATCTTCAAGCGAGCTTCCTGCATCAAATGGAGCTTGTGCTAGTAATAACTACATTTCATTTAGTGGTGTTCCTTACTTTAAAGGAAGCCAGGTTTCAGACCAATCTTTTTTTGCAAAAGTTCAAAATAACATTCAATTAACCATAAAACTTATACTAAGCATGTCAGTAATGTTTTATGGAGTAAAAATTTTAATTGGACTATCTGGTTTCGGCAAAAAAGATCTATTGCTTTATCTTACAAAAATCGCCTTGGTTCTTTACTTCTCAACAGGTGATGCTTGGCATAGCCAGTTCTTTGATGGAGTTTATAATGCTTCTTCCGAACTTTCAGAAATTGTATTCAAAATTAGCGTTAGCTCTGATGAAAACAAAAGAGATGGATGCCAATTTGGAACCATGACATTTGCTGATGGAACCGAAGAAAATATTAATTCCGCTACCAGAAGTTACCCAGCAGGAAAAGATTATCTTGCACTTTGGGATACACTTGATTGTAAAATTGCTCGTTATCTTGGTTTTGGTCCGGAAGTATCAGCCGCCAATATTGCTTTACTAATTCTTTCTGGCTTTTTTACTGGCCCTTGGGGACTTTATTTCGCAATGTCTTTAATGTTTTTTGGATTCTTCCTAATTGCAACTACAATTAGAGCACTACATATTTTCTTATCTTCTTGTATGGCCATAATTTTATTGGTCTACATTTCACCTCTTGTGATTCCAACAGTATTGTTCAATAAAACATCTGGAATATTTAAAGGTTGGGTAAATCAGCTTCTAGGCTTTTGTTTGCAGCCTTTAATTCTATTTGCCTATATTGCTATATTCATAATGATGCTTGATACAACTTTAATTGGAAATGCAACTTTCCACGGTTCTGGACCCAACAAAACTATAAGTTGCAAAGAGTTTTGTACCAATTCTGCTGGGTCAGTTGTTACTAGTAGCGTAGATCCAGAATGCGATGATTTAGGAAACAGCCTAGTAAATCCAATGGAAGATTCTGTAGCCTGTATGATCAATATTAATAATTTCGGTAAATTTCCAGGTCTTGAGATTATAGGAATTACAATACCAATACTAGTTGATTTCTTCCAAGGAGATGTAAAAACCAAAATTTTAACCTTGGTTAAAGGCGCTTTAGTAATGTATCTTTTATTCAAGTTTATGGATGAAATTCCAGGAATGGCTTCTTACTTTATGGGTGGTGCAGGACTTGGATCTGGAGGAGATATATTTGACAAAGGCATGAAATATTATAAAGGAGCATTAGGATTTGCAAAAGACCTTCAAAAACGTGGTACTGGCGCAACAAAAAATGCTGCCAGAACTGGTTATGATAAAGCTAGTGAACTATCTAGAAAATTAGGTGATAAAGATAACAATGATTCTTCGTGAAATATGACAGTAAAAATGAAATTAAAGAATCACAATCTTTTTTGTGAAAAGAACTTTGTTAATGGTAAGTTTAAGGATCACAAAAAAAGAATTGAAGTTTTAAATCCTGCCAATCAATCAAAAATCGGATCGGTACCAAATTTAGGAAAGGAAGATGTTAAAGAAGTAATTTTAGAAGCACAAAATGCTTTTTATAAATGGCGCAAATTATCAGGAAAAGAAAGAGCATTAATTTTGCAAAATTGGTACAAACTGATCTTAGAAAATTGTGAAGATTTAGCGTTAATTTTAACAACTGAACAAGGAAAGCCAATCTCTGAAGCCAGAGGAGAAGTTGCTTACGGAGCGCAATTTGTTGAGTGGTTTGCTGAAGAAGCAAAAAGAGGTTATGGAGATTTAATACCATCATATAAACAAAATCAAAAAATAATAACTCAACTAGAACCTGTAGGAGTTGTTGCTGCAATAACTCCATGGAATTTTCCTTCAGCAATGATAACCAGAAAAGCTGCTGCTGCAATCGCCGCTGGTTGCTGTGTTGTTCTAAAGCCATCAGAATTAACACCTTTTTCTGCTTTATCTTTGGCAGTTCTTGCAAAAAAAGCGGGGATTCCAGATGGAGTCTTTAATGTTATAACTGGTGATGCACAAAAAATTGGTGAAGAATTTTGTGAAAATAAGATTATCCGTAAAATAAGTTTTACTGGATCAACAAAGATTGGAAAGCTTTTAAATAAACAATGCGCTGATGATTTAAAAAAAGTTTCCCTTGAACTTGGAGGATCTGCGCCATTTATAGTTTTCTCCGATGCTAATTTAGATGAAGCAATAAATGGTTTAATACATGCAAAATTCAGAAATGGCGGACAAGCTTGTACTTGCGTTAATCGAATTTTTGTTGAGGAAAAAATTCATGATCAATTTGTTAAAAAACTAGTTCTGGAAGTAAAAAAACTAAAAATTGGCAATGGCTTAATTTCTGATACCAAAATTGGCCCAATGATTTCACAAAATGCTTTGATGAAAGTTGAGAGACTTGTAAATGAAGCTCTAAAATCTGGAGCGAAATGTGAAATTGGTGGTAAAAAAGCTAAAAAGACCGGCGCAAATTTTTTTCAACCAACAGTTTTAACTAAAGTAAATGAAACAATGAAAATTGCCCAAGAAGAAATTTTTGGAGCAATTGCAGCAATACAAAAATTCAAAACGGAAGAAGAAGTTATAAATCTTGCGAATAAAACAGAATATGGACTTGGATCATATCTTTATACCAAAGATAATGGACGAATTTGGCGAATATCTGATGCCTTAGAATTTGGAATGGTTGCAATAAATGAGTGTTCTTTTGCAACAGAAGTTGCTCCTTTTGGTGGCATCAAACACTCTGGTATAGGACGCGAAGGTTCCAAAATTGGCATGCAGGAATTCATGAATTTAAAAACTTTACATATTAGTTTTTAGAGCTCTAGGAAATGATTAACTAGGTAATTCTACCCTTATGCCAAATATCTTAAATTTTATCGTAGGACATTTTCTCTTTTTTAGCTCCTGGATGCGTCACAGCACCGTATCTTGCTGAACCTACAGTTTGCGAATACTTCCACAAAGTTCCCGATTGGTAATCATTTTCTCTAGGTTTCCAAGCTGCTTTTCTAGAAGCAATTTCTGCCTCACTCAAATCAACATCAATTGTTCCTTTAATTGCGTCAATTATAATTTTATCGCCATCTTGCAAAAGCGCAATCATACCACCAGAAATGGCTTCCGGAGAAACATGACCTATACAAAATCCACGAGTACCTCCAGAAAATCTACCATCTGTTATAAGAGCAACTTTATTACCCATTCCTTGACCATAAATTGCAGCAGTTGTAGCAAGCATTTCACGCATTCCAGGTCCACCACGTGGTCCTTCATAACGAATTACTAAAACATCACCTTCTTTGTATTTTTTTTGCTCAACAGCTTTGAAGCAAGCTTCTTCTGAATCAAAACATCTAGCACTTCCAATAAATTTTAAAGCCTCATTTTGCATGCCAGCAATTTTTACAACCGCGCCATCAGTTGCTAAGTTACCCTTAAGCACAACAACTCCACCAGTTTTAGAAAGAGGATTTTCAGGTTTATAAACCACAACTTGATTTTCATTAAACTTAACTTCAGCTAAATTTTCTGCCATAGTTTTTCCTGTGACTGTTAAACAATCACCATGAATATATCCAGCATCAAGCATGACTTTTAAAATCATTTGTACCCCACCAGCTTCATATAAATCTTTTGCTACATATTTTCCACCTGGCTTCATATCTGCAATATATGGAGTGCGCTTAAAAACTTCTGCGATCTCAAAAGCATCAAAATCAATTCCACATTCATTAGCAATTGCAGGCAAATGTAGAACTGCATTTGTTGAACCTCCTGTTGCAGCAACAATTGCGGCAGCATTTTCTAAAGCTTTTTTGGTAACTATGTCTCGTGATTTAATATTTTTTTCAATCAAATTCATAACAGCTCTACCAGAATGATAAGCATATTCATCACGTGATTCGTAGGGCGCAGGAGCACCACTTGATCCAGGAAGTGCCAAACCAATTGCCTCACTAACACAAGCCATAGTATTTGCAGTAAATTGTCCCCCACAAGCACCAGCAGAAGGACAAGCAGCTTTAGTTAAAACTTTAAGATCTTCGTCTGTCATTTTTCCAGCGTCGCGCTGTCCAACAGCTTCAAAAACATCAACGATTGTCACATCTTTACCTTTGAATTTTCCAGGCAAAATTGACCCACCATACATAAAAACAGATGGAATATTCAGTCTACACATTGCCATCATCATTCCTGGCAAAGATTTATCACACCCCGCCAAACCAACCAAAGCATCATAACAATGACCTCGCACAGTAAGTTCAATTGAATCAGCAATAACTTCACGCGAAGCAAGTGAAGACTTCATGCCTTGGTGTCCATTAGCAATACCATCCGTTACTGTAATTGTTGTAAATTCTCTTGGAGTACCGCCAGCATCTTTAACTCCTTTTTTTGCAGGCTGAGCTTGACGTTGCAGGGCAATATTACAAGGCGCAGCTTCATTCCAAGCACTTACCACTCCAACAAAAGGAGCCAATAAATCTTCGTCATTTAGACCTTGTGGATAAAGATCGGTTTTAATGTTATAAAGCATGGTTTTTCTTCCTTCACAACCATGAGAGTGAGTAACATAACGCGAAGGTAATTTTGATTTATCAAATTTATACATAGTGAAATTTCTTTAATTTATTTTCTGATAATAAAAATAATAATCTCTTCTTTTTAAGATTAAACAAAACAGTTAAATTTTAACTTTTTAGCGTCACCTTACCGAATCTAACCTCAGCTTTATCCGCAAGTTCCAATTGAATTACAGCTATGTTTACAACTCTTGGTGGAACTTGCAATTCTTGAATTATTGATTCAATTGAAATTGGCACAAAACTTAATTTTGACAAAATTTCTTGTCTTACCTTTCTTATATCATCATCACTAGGCATCTTGACAACTGGAGTAATAAAATCTTCTATCTGAGGTTCTTCCAAAATTCCCACATCACCAAACTTAGATTTCAAGTGAACAATTTCTTCTAAAATATCATCAATATTTTCAGTTAATTTTGCACCTTGTTTAATTAAACGATTAGTACCAAAACATCTTGGATCAAGAGGAGAACCCGGAACAGAAAAAACTTCTCTATTCTGCTCATTAGCAAAGTTGGCAGTTGTTAAACTTCCTGATCTAATTCCTGCTTCAACCACAACAACACCTAAAGAAAGACCTGAAATTATACGATTTCGTTGCACAAAATTTCCACCTTTTGGCGGCATAGCAAAAGGTAATTCTGAAACAACTAAACCTTGTTCATACATTTTTTTGTAAAGCTCGGTATTTTCAATTGGATAAACATGATCAATTCCACCAGCAATAACACCAATTGTACCGTTTTTTAAAGAAACACTGTGTGCTGCCGCATCTATACCTTTTGCCAAACCAGAAACAACAATCAAATTATTAGCACTTAAATCTGCTGCAATTTTTTTAGCGAATGCAATGCCGTTAAATGAAGCATTTCTTGGCCCTACAACTGCAATAGAATGCTTGTTAAGTAATTCTACTTTGCCTTTTACAGTTAAAAGAGGAGATGGATCTTCAATTTCACGCAGTAATCTTGGATATTTTTCCTCACAAAAAAATATTATTTCAGCACCAAATTTTTGAGAACTATTTAATTCTTTTTCGGCCTCAACTTCAGCGCAAACCTTAATTGCTCTTCCCAAACCTCCTTGAAAAGCTTGTTCCGAAATTTTTTCTAAAGCAGCCTTTGGAGATCCAAACAAATTTAACAAGCGGAAAAAAGTAGATTTACCAATATTTTCACTTCTTGCTAGTTGTATCCAATTTATTTTTTCTTGCAAAGAAATAGACTTCACAGTGGTGATTTTTTTCATTTTGTGGTGATTTTTGATTTTAATCTGAAATTAGTACAATTCTGATTTACCTCAAATCATAATTATAATTTAACTAATTTTTAATACGATATCCTCGCTTTATCATTTTGTAGATAACAATTGCAAGAATCAAGTTAATTGAAAAAATATAAATCATACCAACCATCAAATTACCATCATTATGACCTGTAATACCAAACCTGAATCCATCAATCATGTAAAAAAATGGATTGAAATGCGCTATATTTTTCCAAAATTCTGGCAATGAATTTGTTGAATAAAAAGTTCCCGATAAAAATGTAAGAGGTGTAATTACATAGCTTGTCATTGCAGACATATGATCAAAAGTTGAACATAAAACTCCACATAAAACTCCAAGAAAAGCCAAGAAAGAACAAGCAAAGATCAAATAAAAAATTATATGAAAGAAACTATAACAAGGTATTTTTACAAAAACTGAAATTACACAAAAAGCTACAATAGCAACCAAAATTCCACGCAAAATTGCCCCAACCCCAAAAGCAAAAAGCAATTCAAAAGCACCAAGTGGTGGAATAAGATAATCTATAATATGTCCCATTACTTTTCCCATCACAAAAGAAGAGGAAGAATTAGCGAAAGCATTTTGCATTGAAGCCATCATAATTAGACCAGCAGAAACAAAAACTGCGAAAGGCACACCTTCAACATTTTCAATATGATTTCCCAAAGAAAGAGAAAAAACTGCCAAAAATAAAACAATATTTACTACAGGAGAAAACAAAGTTTGATGATAAACTTTTAAAAAACGCCATACTTCCTTTTTCAATAAAGTAAAAGCACCAAACCAATTAATTGTAGAACAAAACATAAGTTGTTTATTTTAAGTTTGTGATTTATTTTAGGTAATTATTTTTTACTTTATAATAATTGTCATCATGAGCTTTAGCGAATGATGACAGCTCTTAGTAAAAATTCGTCAAAAAAATAAATCTCTAAAAGACAAAAAATCATATGCCAAATTTAGACAATATTTTATCTGAATTCAATTCCCAAATTTCTAACGTTAAAAACAAAGAACATTTGGAAGAGATTCGCTTATATTTTCTTGGCAAAAAAGGAGTTGTTACTGAAATATTTTTACAATTAAAAAATTTATCTGTTGAAGAAAAAAAATTGTTTGGAGCTTCAATCAATAAAATTCGTGATGAGATTACTAGTAAAATTGAAGATACAAAAAATAATTTTGAAGATGCTGAGTTAAAAGAAAAACTAATTAGTGAAAAAATCGATGTTTCACAACCAATAAGAAAAGAAAATAAAGGTTTAATTCATCCAGTTTCTAAGGTAATGCAAGAAATTAGAGAAATTTTTCATGATCTTGGTTTTGAATTTGCTGTTGGACCTGAAATTGAAGATGATTTCCACAACTTTACAGCACTTAATATGCCAAAAGATCATCCAGCACGCCAAATGCAGGATACTTTCTATTTACAAAATTCTGAATTCCTTTTAAGAACTCATACTTCTAATACTCAAATTAGAAAAATGATTAATTCACAACCTCCACTTAAAGTTGCTGCCTTGGGACGCGTTTTCCGTCGTGATTCTGATCAAACCCACACACCAATGTTTCATCAATTTGAAGGATTTGTAGTTGATGAAAATGTCAATATGTCCAATTTGAAATGGTTATTAGAAAATTTTTTGCAAAAATTTTTTGATGTTGAGAAAGTTGAACTACGCTTTCGTCCTAGCTTTTTTCCTTTTACTGAACCATCAGCTGAAGTTGATATAAATTACTCTTTTGAACAAGGCAGAATTAAAATTGGCAAAGGTGACAAATTTATGGAGATTTTGGGTTGTGGTATGATTAATCCTAATGTTTTACAAAACTGCAAAATAGATCATACCAAATATCAAGGTTTCGCTTTTGGAATTGGAATTGAAAGACTTGCCATGTTGAAATATGGCATTACTGATTTAAGAATGTTTTTTGAAAATGATATTAGATTTCTACAACATTACGGTTTTTAATTTGAAAACAGAAAAGCACAAAGCATTTTCTTTGATTTATACTTAATATTTTTTTATTAATTCCAATTAAGAAATACCTTTTCCCTAAAGCTTTTTGTTTTTCTAAAACACTTGTTTTAGCTTGAGAGAAATAAAATGTCCTTTAGCACTTCTTTTTCTTTCAAAATTATAAGAAATTCCAAAAGAAAAGTCATCAATATGATTTAGGTTAACTTCGTTTCTTAACTGCAAACTCTGATTATCAACATTAGAAATCTTTGTTTGAAAACTTAAGCTCTGTTTTTGGAATGAACTATTTGTAACAGCAGCATCATTAATAAAAGCTAATCCGTAAGATATTCCACAATTAAACACAGCTTTACTAAATTCAGGAAAGTTATGAAATTTTGAATTGTAACTAAAGTTAACACCAATTCTACTTTCTAAAAAATTAGCTTTAGTTTCACTTACATTTAAATTCAAAGTTCCAGCATTTTTTTCAGAATATCGACCTATATTGGTTTGAACAAAATTTAATGATACTTCAGGAGCCAAACTCCACTGGTTATTTATTTGAATAAATTTTCCACCTTTAATTTTTGCAGCATAAGCTTTTCCCAAAAAAGACGCTGTGGATTTTTCCTCAACCAATTGAATTGACTTAGTTGCGTCATATTGATTAAAAATTACTGAAAATAAACTATCAAAAAAATAATCTTGCCTATTCTTTGAATTATATAGCGTAATTTGATAAGAACTTGCAGAATTTTGTTTTTGTTTACTTAGAGAAGAAATTTGAGATATTCCATAGTTAAAAGAAATGCCAAAAATATTGTTATTTTCCAGCTCTTTATCAAAACCAACAGATAAGCCTGCAGAATTTATGTTATAACCCTCATCATCCTTTATTTCCTTTTGACTCAAATTTGATCCAAAAGTTTCTAACCAAAAACCATTTCCTAAGTTATTTAACCTTATTTTATCCAATCTATTTTCAAAAGATCTAAAAGAACTATTAACTAAGTTAATATTACTAGAAATCATAGCTTTAGTTAGACTGGGAGCAATTTGATTAAGAATAGTTGTGCGCTTTTCTACACTAACTTCACTATTATCAAGTGCTACCTGAAAACTTTGTAACTCATCTGAAGAATTTGCACCAATTTGATTAATATTTTCATAAATATTTGCTGCATTTTGATTGCTGGTAACTTCTGAACTTGCAAGACGGTTAATTGTTAAAATAACTGAATTTGTATTATTTTGAGTGCTGTAAGTAAGCAAACCATAACTGTTAGAACTTGATCCATTAATTGAAATATTATTACTACTAAAAGAACTTAAAGTACCACTTGTAGAATTTATTATTTCGAAACTTGAACCACTTACAATATAAGAAGAATTAGAACTTGTGTTAATTTTTAAAATAGCATTCTCATCAATATTTACATCACCCAAAACCTTTAAATCTCCAACTTCTTTACCCAAAGTTACCAATAAAACATCACCATTAGTTAAATTAACGCGTTTATATACTTGACACTACTAACTTAGAAAAAAGTTAAAGATTCTATTTAGATGGTTGATAAAGAAACCGAACAATGATGTAACCCATACCAACAATTTGAAGAAAATTTTCTGCTATAATGCTTGGTAAAAGCCATTCATGATTCTGAAAATCTAATACTTTACAGCCTACAAGAACTGTAATTACTATATGAAAAATAATAAAAACGCTGATCCAAATAATTATCGACCAAGACCATTTATTCCGTAGCTCAAAAAACTTTTTTCTTCCATCGAGTTCTATTTGCTCCTTACGAGCCTCGTTTTTTAGTTCAGATAAATCTAAATCTTCCTCTTCTCTTTCTGTTTTTACCCTATCAACCAAGGCTCTTAAATTATTTTCCATATTCATATTTAAGCCTTGTTCTAATTACTGGAATAGAAACCATAAATAATTTTGCCAATTCCTCAATTGAAGCAATTTTATAATATTGATCTAGCATGTGTCTAGGGGCTAATAAATGACCAGCAAAAGTATCAGCTTCTACCTCTTTTAAATCTTTTGTTGTTGGTGAGAATGATTCGCGCAACAAAACTTGATAGTCTGAGGATTTAAGCCAATCTTCATGCAAAAATTTATGTCCTAGTTCATGTGCTATTGTAAAAGCTTGTCTTGGTGCATATTCATTTTTGTTAATGTAAATTTCATTTTTCTCGGCGAAGAAAAAGCCAGAAATTTTATCGTCTTCATCTTTGAAGTCGGCAAAATAAACCCTAATTCCTAAGTCTTTCGCTATTTTGACGGGATCAACTGGTGGCGTTACATATCCGAACTTATCTAAAAGTTCTAAAGCCTTTTCTTGTGCTTTCTTAAAATCAGGACTATTCATAATTTACTTTGGTTTTTTGATTTTTGTTAATCGTGTAATTGTCTTTTTTAAATCAAATTTTTCATTACAACCATAATCTTTTGCCGTCTCTTTAAAGAGGTCGTGCTGGGATTTTTTAGGCTGTTTTTTTGCTGGTTTAGTTGTCATTTTCATTTCTAAATAGCTTTGTCTCGTCCTCTATTCCAAGAACTTCAAGAATCTCGTGTTGCTTTTTCTGTTTTCCATTCACTAGTAATTTAATCACCTTTCTTTTAACTTTGTAAACATCTCTAGCTTTGGTTGATCTAGTTCTGGTTAAAATTTCAGTCCAAAATTTCTGGTCTTTAATATCACAATGAATTTGTTCTTCTCCATCTTCAAAAACCCATTTACAATTTTCTTTATAGTTTGGAGTTAATAGAACCAAATAGTCTTCTGATTCATTTTCTGACAAAATTTTATCTTCATATTTTATTTCTTCCTTAGCTCTAGGTGAAAAATGAAAATCTTGTGCTACTGGTAATTGTTCCTTCATATCAGCGTCTTCTGAAAATGATATTGCCCCATCAAGAGCCTTAGAAGCATCTGACATATGAGAAACGGACAGGAGTAATTTATCCTGATTGAGTTTAATTGTTCCTAACTCCATCTGTCCATCTTGGAATTTTTTGTTGTGATCTTCTATTTCTTTGACGATTGGATTGATAATCCTCATTTTTCTTTCTTCAAAATCCTCATCGGGTGCAACTTTATTCATAGCAGCAATAGCAAATGTCTTACTTTTCTTCAAAACATACGCCAACGATTTTTGACGAGGTTGTTTAGAAAATTCTTCTATCTCTTCATCTGAAACTTTTTCTAATCCTTTTTTTGCCTGAAAAATTTTGTCGCGCAGTTTGTAAATTATCGAGCCACCTTCTAGTTCTTCGATATAGGAAACCACTTGAATAGTGTCATCTCCTATTCCTGAGACAATCGCATGGTTAAATTCTTCCAAAGAATTTAAAGCAATTTCCATTCCTTTTACAAATTCCGCAGGCGTGATTTTTTTATTCTTCGGTATGTCAAATTTGATGGAATAGAGTAAATTCTCTTCTTTTTGGGTCATGCCATTGATGAGATTCTATAAGTTAATCGTTTACCCATAACGCCAGCCAATACAGCTTCTGCGCGTTCTGAATCAGTAATTTCTTTAGTGTTATAGCGAAAATCAAACTCACATAAATAGCGTTTCAAATGATTGCTTTTGCAATGCTGATAAACGCCTTTCATACCACGCTTGAAGATACTAAAGAAACCTTCAATCGTGTTCGTGTGAACATCGCCGCGCACATACTCTTTACGACTATGAACAACAACATTATGTTGTTTAAATTCTGCACCAATTTTTTTATATTGTCTAGCTTCATCTGTCATCAAAGTTGTTTCTTGCTTCACTTCGTTTTGAAGAATTGGCAAAAGTGTTTTTACATTTGTCAGTTGGACATGATGAGAACGAACTTTACCGCCACGCTCAACTAAGCTAAAAACTTTCTCTTTATGAGACCAACCACGCGCACCCTGTTTATGTTTGCCTTTGTTGCCGATATAAGTTTCGTCAGCTTCAACAACTTTTCCTTCGCCGCCCATCATGTCAATTTCACCACTTGGCTTCATTGCCTCTCTAATTCTATGAGACAAGAACCATGCGCTTTTGTAAGTGATTTGCAAAGTGCGGTGAAGTTGGTGAGAGCTGATTCCTTTTTTGCTAGAAGCTAAAAGAAAAATCGCCTGAAGCCACTTGTGCAAAGGAATCGCGCTATCTTGAAAAATTGTGCCAATGCGCACAGTAAATTCTTTTTTGCATTCAGCACATTTATTTAAACCAACACGAGCCTTTAAAGAGTAGTGTTTGCCAGTGTTGCCACAATGAGGACAAGTTTTACCAGCCTTCCAAATGATGCTTTCCACATAAGCGAAGGCAGCTTTTTCGTTGTAAAAATGTTTTTGATCTAAAATGCTTTGTTTCATAAAAAGTTTTGTGTCGTTTAACATTGCTTAGCAATGTTAAAACTCACTTTTAGTAGTGTCAAGTATATAAACGCGTAATATTTAAATTATCAATTTTGTTACTTGAAGTTCCAATTGTATTACTGAAAGAAAAATCAAATCCTGAAATATTTAATGTCCCAGAAGATGAGTCAGAGCCAATAATTGCAGCATTTATGCTTGACCCTTCTTCCAAATTTAAAATTGCATTTTCAGAAATTGTTATATTATCTGCTTCAATACTTCCATAACAGTTTAAAACACTGCTTTCCTTGATATTTAAAGATAACAAACCAGAAAAATCAGAGCTTTGATTAAAAGTTATTGCGAGTGAATCTGAACCAATATTTGCAATAGTTGAAGATGAATTGCCTTCTACTTCTTTTAAACTTCCACCTAAAATATTAAAAGTTGCATCTCCTAAAAAAACATTAGCATTTAACGTTCCAGAATTGTTAATTATAACGCCACTTCCTGAATTATAAATGGCGTAATTTTGTGAGTTTATAGTTCCTGAATTTGTAATTGTTACATTATCTCCTTCATTTCTAATACCATAAATTGAGGCAGTAGAAGCAGATGTAATTGTGCCGGAATTAGTAATTCTAGTATAATTATCTTTGATATAAATTCCATTTCCAGAACTTGTAATTGTACCAGAATTTTCAATTTCATTATAGCTGCTAGAAGTTGCATTTGAAGCACTTGCAGCGCTAACATAAATTCCATGGGCTGAACTGCTGGAAGTAGTTGCAATTGTTCCAGAGTTAAAAATCTGATTTTTATTTCCATAACCATAAATCCCGTATACTTTTGTTGAAATTGAACCTGAGTTAGTAACTGAATTACTATCTCCATTTAAGTAAATGCCGTAAGCAGTTGTGTTTGATGTAGAAATTGAGCCAGAAATACTTATAACATTCCCATCTCCAGAAGTATAAATTCCATAAGAAGTTGTGCCTTGAGTAGTTATACTTCCTTGGTTATAAACCTCAGAATAATCACTAACACTAATTCCCCGACCAGAATTTCCCGTAGTAACAATTGAAGCAGAAGAACTATTGGTAATTTTATTATAATCACCGCTTGATCTAATCCCATATGCACCACTAACTGTGCCATTATTACCAGTTGTAATAATGTGAAGATTAGTAATTTGTCTCAGAGAAGAACTAGTGCCAGAAAAAGAACTTGTTATACCATGGGAATCAGTTGTTATATCAGAACTAGTAATATAGTTACTTTGAGATGATGTTAAGGTTACGGCAAATGCTTGACTGAAAAAGTTGCAGGATAATACAAGAATTATAAAGTGATGTTTGGTTAACATACGTGGTGTAATAATTATAATTTCATTCGCAATTGTAAGAAACTAAAGATTTTAGCAATTACGATTTAAAAAAAATTATGCGACAGTTCTTGAGAATCTGTGGGTTTTGTCAGATAATCCCTAAATTTATTTATAACTCAAATATTTTAAACCTTAAAAACTTAATATTTTAAACAGTTACAACATACCAATTAATAAATATCACTTTTTTTACAAAATTCTGGCAATTGAGATTCAATTTTTAACTCTTTACCAAAATAATTGTTCAGTTCAATTTTATAAGCATGTAAACACAATCTTTTACAAATATCTTTTCTAAAAACTGTAATTCCACCATATTTAATATCATTTAGAATTGAATGACCTAACTCTTTGCAATGCACTCTTAATTGATGAGTTCTTCCAGTAAGAGGTCTTAACTCCAATAACGAATAATCAGAAAAACTTTTAAGCAAAGTAAATTCTGTTATTGCTTCCTTGCCTTGCAAAAGATCGGGAATTACTTTTTCGTTCTTTCCCAACATTTTTTTCAAAAGTGGAATTTTTATCACTCCTTCTTTTTTCTTAAATACTCCATCAACCAAAGCTAGGTATGTTTTTTTAATCGTCTTATTTCGAAAAGCATCAGTCAGAAAGTCAGCTGTTTTAGAATTCTTAGCAATCAATAAAACACCGCTTGTGTCTTTGTCTAGGCGATGAGTAAGCTGCCAAGTTTTTCCTTTTAAAAAATCATCAACTGAAATTTTAACACCACTACCTCCTTGAGTTGCAATACCAGAAGGCTTGTTAATTGCGATTAAATTTTCATCTTCAAAAATAATCCAAGATAAGAATTCTTGTCTTTTATTTTCTGAAATTTTTGGAGTTATTTTTTTATTTTGTTGACGTGATTTTAAATTCGAGAAAATTTCTATTTGGTCTTCTTCAGAAATTTTATATGAAGGATCTACTCTTGCGCCATTAACTTTGACTTTTTTTTCGCGAATTATTTTTTGAGATAAAGCAAAAGAAATATCAAACTCTCGACATAAAAATTTATCAAGACGCAGACCAAATAATTCTTTTTTTATTTTAGATAGCAGCATCTATGAATAGAATATTTTGGTTACATAGAATCCCGCAAACAAAGCAGAAATAGCTAAAGTAAATGAAGAAGTTGCATATAAAAAAGCTTGCAAGTGATTACCGGAAGTTGCAAGACGAAAGAAATCCAAAGAAAAGCTAGAGAAAGTTGTAAAACCTCCCAAAAAACCAACTAATAAAAAATTTTTCAGCTTTATATCAAAATTATCAAAACTTCTTATTATTAAGTAGTATAAAATTCCAGCCATCAAAGATCCAACAACATTTACAAACAAAGTTCCCCAAGGAAATTTTGTTACAGAATTTTGAGTTGAATGCAGAGTTTTTAATATGAAATCAAGTGATAAATAGCGCAAGACTGATCCAAGAGCACCACCAATTGCAATTAGAAATAGATTCATAAGCTCTTAAATTATTTTATTAAATATAAGCTGTTATTTTACAAAATATTCTAAAAAGCTTTCTTAAATTTTTCAGCCAAATCGGTACTTTCCCAAGAAAAACCTCCATCCGCTTCGATAACTCGACCAAAATGACCGTAGGTTGCTGTACGTTTATAAATTGGACGATTTAAACTTAAATGTTTTCTTATTCCTCTAGGACTAAGATCAACCAATTCATTAATAACTTTTACTAATTTTTCTTCAGAAACATTTGATGTATTATGACCATTGACATAAAGAGATAATGGTTTAGAAACGCCAATTGCATAAGAAATCTGAATGGTACAGCGATCAGAAAGACCGGCCGCGACAACATTCTTTGCCAAATAACGCGCCATATAAGCAGCTGAGCGGTCGACTTTTGTAGGGTCTTTACCTGAAAAAGCACCACCGCCATGAGGAGCAGCACCACCATAAGTATCAACAATAATTTTTCTACCAGTTAAACCAGCATCACCATCTGGACCACCAATTACAAATTTTCCAGTTGGATTTACCAGAAACTTACTCTCTTCGCACATCCAGCCATTTGGTAAAGATTTTTTTACATAAGGATAAATTATGTCACGAACTTCTTTTTGCGTTATTCCTTCTTGATGCTGAATTGAGACCAAAACATTTTCAGCCGAAATAGGCATTCCATTCTCATAATTTAGAGTGACTTGGCTTTTTGCGTCTGACTTTAAACCTTTAATTTCACCTTTCTTTATTGCCTGCATAATATTTTCTAGAATTCTATGAGCATAATAAATTGCTGCTGGCATTAGAACTTCTGTTTCACGGCATGCATAACCAAACATAATTCCTTGGTCTCCAGCACCCTCGTCTTTTGATTCTGTGGAATCAACTCCAACCGCAATATCAGAAGATTGTTCGTGAATTAAATTAGTGATTTTAAGATTCTGCCAATGAAAACCTTTTTGCTCATAACCAATTTCTTTAACAGTTGAGCGAATTATATTTTCAATTTCAGCATTGGAAATTTCAGGAGCTCTTATCTCGCCGCCCACTATAACATTGTTTGTAGTAGCAAAAGTTTCAATTGCCAAACGAGAAAAAGGATCTTTTTTTAAGTAAGCATCTACCAAAGCGTCTGAAATTTGATCGCAAATTTTATCTGGATGACCTTCAGCTACCGATTCAGAAGTAAATAAAAAATTTTTAGACATTAAAATAAATTAAAAATATTTAACAAAACCAGCTCTAACGGTTAAATAAGAAGAATCTAAAACATCAATTTTGCCAGAATATTTCTGAACACTAAATCTTAGAACTTTACTTACAGATCTAAAAGGCTTTATCTGAAACCCGGCTCCAATAAAAGGAACAATTTCACGACTAGACTTTACTACCGAATCAGAAGAGGATGTGATATACTTTAAATTATTTTTTCTATTAGAAAAACCAAACTCTCCAAAAGCTTCCATAAAACTATCAATAACTGGAAATAAATAAACTCCTGAAGCATTAATTTGATTAATTTTTAAACGCGCATCTTGTGATAAAGAAGTACCCTGCAATTCTGAGTTGCCTAAATTAGTTTTAACAAAATTTAGGTTAATTCCAATTCTGTGATTAAACTTAAAAAATCCACCAATAACAATATTGTCAAAGTTAGTTATTTGGGAATTAAAATCACTAGTTTTAAAATTTGAATTAACTCCACCACCTGAAATATTGGAAACTTGGTACTCAACTGTTGCTGCTGGTTTAAAATGAAATTCACTATATTTAGTTGAAGATTTACCCGCATATGCAAAAGACTGTGAGATAAATGTGACTGAAATAATAAAAAACAATAATCTCATATGATTTTAATATTAAGATTTAAATCTTTAATTTAGGCGAGAACTCTCTGAAAATAACAAAACATCGAGACATTTCTAATTTATACAGAAAATAAAATCAATCACTGAAAATTAGAAATTAAATGATTCTTCGTTAAAGAGTAATAACTATTTTTCATTACGACTATAATAAAAAACTGAATTCACAATCCACTTAACACAAAATTCAAAATTTATGGCACAGCATTTACACACTTATAAGCCTTGCTTACGAAGCACAATTTAAGCTCTTTACACTAAACCAACAAAAAAGCCTCTAACTTTTTAATTTCATCTCTAATTGAAGCTGCTCCTTCAAAATCAAGTTCAGCTGCTTTTTCTAGCATTTCTTTTTTCAGAACACTTAATTTCTTTTCTAAAGCAGCGAAATCACCAAGTCTAGCATTAGCAATTATTTTACTATACTCTTTTTTATCTTCGCGAATTTCATCATCTTCTTTTTTCTTAGCATATAAATTAGCAAGAGCTGATCCCAAAGGTTTTGAAGTTGTTTTTGGAGTAATATTATGTTCTTTATTATATTTAATTTGAATGGCACGACGACGATTATTTTCACCAATTGCAGCTTTTATAGATTTTGTTTCTTTATCAGCATATAAAATTACTTTGCTTTCGGAATTTCTTGCAGCTCTTCCAATTGTTTGTATCAAAGAAGTTTCATTTCGTAAAAAACCTTCTTTATCAGCATCCAAAATTGCTACCAAAGCACATTCAGGAATATCCAAACCTTCACGAAGTAAATTAACTCCAACCAAACAATCATGTTTTCCCAATCGTAAATTTTGGATAATTTCGATACGATCTAAAGTATCAACATCAGAGTGCATGTAAACAACATTAATACCCACATCGTTCAAATAATCAGTTAAATCTTCAGCCATTTTTTTAGTCAAAGTAGTAACCAAAGTTCTAAAACCTCGCTCTTTTATTTGCTTTACTTCACCAATCAAATCATCAATTTGATTTTTAGCCGGACGAATTTCACAAATTGGATCAAGAAGTCCGGTAGGACGAATAATTTGCTCCACAATTTCACCATCAATTTTAGCAAGTTCATATTTTCCAGGAGTGGCAGAAACATAAATTGTTTGTGGTTTATAACCTTCCCACTCTACAAATTTCAGAGGTCTATTATCAAGAGCTGAAGGCAATCTAAAACCATGATCTGTTAAGTTTGATTTTCTTGCAAAATCACCTTTATACATACCATCAATTTGAGGTACCGAAACATGACTTTCATCAACAAACAGCAAAGCATCTTTTGGCAAATATTCAAATAATGTTGGAGGAGGAGCTCCAGCTGGCCTTCCAGTTAAATAACGAGAGTAATTTTCAATTCCCTTACAAGAACCAACTGTCAACATCATTTCCATGTCATAAGTTGTTCTTTGATTCAAACGCTGTGATTCAACAATTTTATTTTGCTCTTCTAATTGTTTAATTCTTATTGCTAAATCATTTTTAATATTTGCAATTGAAGTTCTTAAAGTATCAGCAGGAGTTACATAGTGGGAAGATGGGTAAATTGCCACTTCATTAAGTTTTCCATAATTTTCTCCTGTTAATGGATCAAATTCTACAATTTCTTCAATTTCATCACCAAACATAGAAAAACGCCAAGCTCTATCTTCCATGTGCGATGGAAAAACATCAACCACATCACCAGAAACTCTGAAAGTACAACGTTCAAAAGCTAAGTCATTGCGCTCATATTGTAAATCTACCAATCTCATAATTAACTTTTGGCGATTTATTTCTTCTCCTTCCTTTAAACGCAAAACCATTTTTGAGTAAAACTCTGGCGATCCAATACCATAAATACAAGAAACAGAGGCAATAACAATTGTGTCTTTACGCTCAAAAAGAGCACGAGTTGCGGCGTGGCGCAAGCGATCAATTTGCTCATTAATTTGCGAATCTTTTTCAATATAGGTATCAGTCTTTGGTACATAAGCTTCTGGCTGATAATAGTCGTAAAATGATACAAAATATCCTACTTCATTTTCTGGAAAAAATTCTTTCATTTCTCCATAAAGCTGGGCTGCTAAAGTTTTGTTATGCGCCATAATCAATGTTGGACGCTGTGTTGCCTCAATAATATTTGCCATGGTAAAAGTTTTACCCGAACCAGTAATTCCAAGCAAAATTTGATCTTTTTTCTTCTCTTCAATACCTTTCAACAACTTTTCAATTGCTTTTGGCTGATCACCAGCAGGCTTAAATTTAGAATGTATTTTAAATTTTTGAGTCATCTTTTTTATATTTTTCTAACATAATTTTTGGTGATTATAACTTAATAACAATTGTCCACAAACCATAATTTAGCTTTTGAAATCGTCACTTCGGAAGAGTCTAAGCTAAGTAGCAATCCATTATAACATCCGTCATTGCGAGAAAGGCGAAGTAGCTTTTACCATCTAATGCCTTGCTGGACGAGGTCAGAAGACCCAGTCCATACTTTCATTCCTAATTTCAAAATTAAGAAATGAACCTAAAGCTTGGTGCTCATCAGACACCAAATTGCACTAAACTCACGCCTCAAGCTAAATTAACACAACTACAACACATCTTCAATTCTTCTTAAAACTTCGGCTTTTCCTAAAATTTCTACAACATCAAAAATTCCACCGGCAGAAGCTGAAGAATAAGTTAAAATAACTCTTAATAATGGACCGAAATCTTTAATTTTTACTGATTTTTCAGTCGCAAAATTATTAAGGGCATTTTTAATTCCTTCGTGATTCCATTCATTTAAATCTTGTAAAAGCACTTTTAAATCTGCAATTAACAACTTTCTTTCAAGCATAATTGCTTGCGAACTATCATCAAAATTTCCAACAAAACCATCAAAATAAACTTCTAAATTTTTTGCCAAATCAAGTACCAAATCACTTCTTTCTTTAACAAACTTTATTGCCTTTAGTAATCTTTCTTTTTCATTTGCAGTAATCTTGCGATCAAAAAAATTCGAACTCAATCTTAATAAATCTTCTTCATTTTTTTCTTTGATGTAATGTTTATTAACCGATTTCAATTTTGCAAAATCAAAGCGTGAAGGCGACTTACCAACTTTTTCCAAATTAAACAAATTTATTGCCTCAACATCAGAAATAATTTCCATATCACCATGAGACCAGCCCAAACGCAGCAAATAGTTTCTTATACTTTCTGGTAAATATCCCATATCTTTATATTCAATAACCGAAGTTGCACCATGACGCTTAGAAAGTTTTGCTCCATCTGGTCCATGAATTAGAGGAATATGAGCAAATTCTGGCACTTTCCAATTCATTGCTTGATAAATTACTTTTTGACGAAAAGCATTTGTTAAATGGTCATCACCACGAATAACATGAGTAATATTCATATCATGATCATCAACAACAACTGCTAGCATATAAGTTGGTGTTCCATCACTTCTTAACATGACTAAATCATCAAGTTCAGAATTCTGAACTTTAATTTCACCTTGAACCAAGTCATTAATAACCATTTCTCCATTTAACGGAGCTTTAATTCTGATAACTGGCTTTACAGTTGAGGATTGTGATTGAAATTTATCGCGCCACGGACTTTTAAAACGAAATACTTCTTTTCTGCTTTCAGCTTCTTTTCTCAAATCTTCTAGTTCTTCTGCTGACGTATAACACAAGTAAGCTTGATTTTGCTCCAATAACTTCTCAGCAACTTCTTTATGTCTTGAAGAATTATTTGATTGCAAAACGTAATTTTCGTCATGATTTAATCCGAGCCAATCAAGACCTTGCAAGATTGCATCAATTGCTGCTTCAGTTGACCTTTCTTTATCAGTATCTTCAATTCTAAGTAAAAACTTTCCACCATTGCTTTTAGCAAAAAGATAGTTGAATAAAGCTGTACGAGCACCACCGATGTGGAGATATCCTGTTGGAGAAGGAGCAAATCTAGTTATTACAGACATGTTTTAAAATAACAAAAATAAGTTTGTATTCTTGACAATAATTAAGCTTAAAAGAATATAATTTAAATAATAAACAATATATTAAAATCATAAGTAAAACTGAAATGCCAACTATAAATAGTACCGATATTGCCGCAAGATTATTGGAAAAAAAGGTAGTGTCAGAAGACCAGCTAGCAATTGCAAGTAAAGAACAAGAAAGATTGCATGGCACCAAAACCATTGCTGCCATTCTGGTTGAAATGGGTTTTATTTCTGAAGGTGCTTTAGGAGAAATTCTAAATGAATCTTCCACAATTAAAAAATTTGATATCAAATCTGCAATTATTGATGCAAGACTTGTTAAAAAAATTCCGAAAGACTTTGCTATTCACAACAAACTAATTGCAATTTCTTACAACAACAACACCGTAACCCTTGGAATGTCAGACGTATTTGACATAGTTGCTTTAGATCAAGTTAGAAGATTATTTCCTCCACATTTCAAAATTCTTCCCGTTTACGTCTCAGAAGCTGATATTCTACACGCAATTGACCAGTACTATGAATACGAGATGTCAATTGAGGGTATCTTAAAAGAAATTGAAGGAAGTCAAAACAACAACATCAATGACGAGGCTCACCTACGCGGTGACTATCGTAGTCCAATGGTGCGTCTTGTAGATGCAATTTTAACTGATGCGGTTCACCGCTCAGCTTCAGATTTACATTTCGAACCGGAAAACTTATTTCTTCGTATTCGTTACCGTATTGATGGAAAAATGGTTCAAGTTCGTAGTATACACAAAGATTATTGGTCAGCAATAGCTGTTCGTTTAAAAATTATATCAGGAATGAACATTGCCGAGACACGTAAAAGTCAAGATGGTCACATTCAGTCAGAAATTTTAGGAAGAAGAATTGATTTTCGTGTATCAACTCAACCAACAATAAATGGTGAAAATATTGTTTTGCGTATTTTAGACGAAAAACAATCAATTCTTTCTTTGGAAAAACTTGGATTTAATGAGCATAGTATCAATTTGGTCAACAAAATGATTAAAAGACCAGAAGGCGTTATTATCTTCACTGGTCCAACAGGCTCAGGTAAAACAACAAGTCTTTATACAATTATCAACTCAATTAACTCTGTTGATAAAAACATTATGACTTTGGAAGACCCAGTTGAATACCATATTCCAATGGTTAGACAATCAAATATTAAAACTGAAAGCGGAATTGATTTTGCAGCTGGTATTAAAGCTATTCTTCGTCAAGATCCAGACGTAATTTTAGTAGGTGAGATGCGTGATAAAGAAACAGCAACAACAGCAATTCAGGCCGCTATGACTGGTCACCAAGTATATAGTTCACTTCATACTAATGACGCTTTAGGAACTATACCAAGACTTATGAACATGGGAATTCCTAGTTATCTTATTGCTGGATCTTTAATTGGAGTAGTTGCACAAAGATTGACAAGAAAACTATGCCAAAATTGCAAAAAAGAACATCCAATAGAAGAATTTGAAAGAAAACTTCTTGGGCCTAAATATAATCATATACTAACTTTATATAAAGCTTCAGGTTGTGAACAATGTGGACAAAGTGGCTATAAAAGTCGTATTGTTATTAACGAAATTTTAATAGTTGACCGTGAACTTGACGATCTTATAATGAATAATACAAGTCGTAAAGAAATGTTAAACTATATTATTAGCAAAGGTTTTAAACCTATGATTGAAGATGGAATTGAAAAAGTTATAAGCGGAGTTATAGATTTAAAAGAGCTAATGACAGCAGTTGATATGACTGATAGAATGAATTAGTAATATTTTAAAAAAATGACCAGAATTATTAAGTCTAACAAAATTTTAGAAGATATTTTACCAAATAGTGGTGCCAACCTACTTAATCTAAAATCATATATTGCTGAAACCAATGGTGTTGAAGTAACTGCTTGGCCAGAGTTTATAGATAATCAGATTAATGGGCTTGAAACTGATAACTTGTTTATTTGGGCTTATCATATAAGAATCTTAAATAAAAGTAACTACAGCGTACAACTTTTAAATCGCTATTGGAAGATTATTGATGAAAAGGGAATAATCCAAGAAGTCAGAGGTGAAGGAGTTATAGGAGAACAACCAAAAATACTTCCAAATCAAGATTTTCAATACAGCAGCGGAGTACACCTGCGCTATCCCTCTGGAATCATGACAGGACATTATCAAATGCAAAAAGAAGATGGAGAATTATTTGAGATAAAAATTCCTACATTTTCACTGGATGTTCCAAATATCAAAAACTTTATTTTAAACTAATTCTTCATGAAAATTCTCGCCTTTGATACAAGCAGCTTTGGTGTCTCAATTGCTCTTAATCAAGGAGAAACTAATATTGCGAGAATAACTACAGAAGATAACAAACAATCAGAAGTTCTGATCAGTAAATTTGAAGAAATATTAAATCAAAACAAAATTTGGTACCAAGATCTAGAAGCAATTGCTGCTATTTCCGGTCCTGGTAGTTTTACTGGAGTAAGGGTTGGACTTTCAGCCGCCCGCGCCCTAAAATTAGCAACTAACTTACCTCTAATTTTAATAAGTTCTTTAGAAGTTTTAGCATTTAAATATAGACATTATCAGGGTCATATTTTTGTGGCTATTGATGCTAAAATGGATGAATTTTTTGTTGGCAGCTTTTACTCACAAGACGGAGAAATAAGAGAAATATGTGAAGCAAAATTAGCAACAATCGATAATATATATGATTTCTTGCCACAAGAAAAATTTTTATTATGCGGAAACGGTAAAGAGGCAGTTTTCAAATTAATAGATAGAAATAATTGTGAGTGTGATTTTGATCAAAAAGACCAAATAGATGCAAGTTTAGTTGCAGAATTAGCAGATAAAAAAATTGTCTCTCAAGAAATAAATCAAAGTTTAGAAGCGTTCTATATAAGAGATCCAAAAATAACAGCAAGAAAAGCAACAAAAAAAAGAAGTGAAGAAAAAAGTGGAGGCCGGGGTCGGAATCGAACCGACGCATAAAAGCTTTGCAGGCTCTTGCATTACCACTTTGCTACCCAGCCTTGTAGTTTTATTTAAAATGATAAAAAGAATTTTTTCAAATAAATAAAAACATTAGATTTTAATAATCTAATCATTAAAAAAAATATTACAAGTTTTGCATCCTTAATTTAACACAAGAAGTAATTTCAAATTTAAATGCCAAGTAAAATTCTTTATTCACAATCATTCAAAAATCAGCCAAACAAAAGCTCTTTGGAAAAATATCGCAAAGAAATAAAAGAATCTTATGATAAGTTAAAAAACGAAATCAAAAACAAAAAACTAGCCGCAATTGATATTGTTTTTAATCAAGATGATCTAAAAGATTTTACTAAATTTGCTAAAAAAATTTCTACTTTCAAAAAAATTATGGTTCTTGGTGTTGGAGGCTCAAGTTTAGGAGCCAAAACTCTAGCATCACTAAAAGATCAAAATAAAGTTGAGTTTCTTGAATCAATTGATCCCACAACTATAAAAAATTCTTTAGATAAAATTGATTTAGAAAAAACCTTCTTTCTAGTTATAAGTAAATCAGGCGAAACAATTGAAACAATTTGTCAAACACTTATTATAATTGAAAAATTCAAAAAAATAAAAAATAAAAATTTCAATAAACAATTTCTTTTCGTTACACAATCTCTTGATAATTCAATTGCTAAAATTGCACAAGAAATAGGTTCTGAAATTGCCAATCACCCAAATCAAATAGGTGGCAGATATTCTTGTTTCTCAATTGTGGGATTATTGCCTGCTTTATTATGTGAAATTGATATTAAAAAAGTCAGAATTGGCGCACAAAAAGTGTTGGATAACTTTATTAATGATCAAGAAATCAAAAACTCATGTGCTCTTCAACTATGCTTATATGATCAAGGTTTTAACAATAACGTTATAATGCCATATATTGATAGCTTAAAAAACTTTACTGATTGGTATCGTCAACTTTGGGCAGAATCATTAGGCAAAAATGGATTTGGATCAACTCCAATAAACTCTATGGGAACTGTTGATCAACATAGCCAATTACAACTTTATCTTGAAGGTCCAAAAGATAAATTTTTTACTTTTATCACGCAAAAAAATCATCAAAACAACTTCTCCATAAAAGATCTAAAATCTTGTAAAACTTTATTTGGTGGTAAAAAACTTGATGAAATTGTTAAAGTAGAACAAAATACAACTATTGAAGTTTTAAATCGTAAAAAATTACCAATTAGAATATTTGAAATAGAACAAATTAATGAAGAAGTCTTAGGGGCTTTGATGATGCAAATGTTTTTAGAAACAATTTTAATTGCCTATGCTAAAAAAATTAATCCTTTTGATCAGCCAGCAGTTGAACTAAGAAAAGATTTAGCTAAAAAAATCTTAAAGAAATGAAAAATTACAATCATAGAAACTGCTTAATTTTTCTTCTTTTTGCATCAATTATTGCCCTTTCTTCTGCTTACATTGCTGAATATGCTTTTGGCATAGAACCTTGCATTTTATGTTTCTACCAACGCAAACCTTTTTTGCTTATTATTGCAATTTCAACTATTATTTTAACATTATTTAAGAAAGTCAAAATCCAAAAATTTGGATTAATTTTATGTATTTTTCTTTTAGCTATTAATTGCGGAATTTCTCTTTATCACAGTGCTGTTGAAAAGAAAATAGTTGATGGGCCAAATACTTGCTCAGCTGAAAATTTAAATGAAATTGATGATGTAGAATCTTTAAAAACTGCTTTAATGAAAACTAAATCAGTCAGATGTGACGAGCCTGCATTTTTTTTCTTAAAACTTACAATGGCTAATTGGAATTTTATTTACTGCCTTATTTTGTTGATAATAAGTACTAGAATCTGGATCAAGAAAAAATAATTTTAATTTTAATTTATTTACTATTAGAATTTCAGAACCTAAATTTCCTCACAATTTCAGGCTGTCATAGCTCAGGGGTAGAGCACTTCATTGGTAATGAAGAGGTCGCAGGTTCGATTCCCGTTGACAGCACCATTTTTAGGAAACTTCACAAAAAAACTTACTCTTTTCAAGTATTTACTTTTAAAACTCGCACTAAAAGCAATAAATCAAAACAATTAAACTATTACAAACTTTTCTTACCTGGTAATTTTGCAAAAATTGGATCAGTGATCTTATTAGTTAACAAAGTGCAAAACCAAACTGTAAAAAATAAAGGAAAAGGAAAGGAAATACGTGATTTATTTTTTCTAAGACCGCTGATTATTTTTTTTGCACATAGTTCTGGCTTCATAATAAATGGCATTGGAAATTCATTAACATCAGTCATTGGAGTTTTTATATAACCTGGACAAATCACATTTACTTCAATTCCAAAAGAAGCAAGATTACCTCTTAAAGCCTCACCATAAACTCTAACAGCAGCTTTACTGGCCGAATATGCTGGAGAACTTGGCAAACCTCTAAAACCGGCAAGAGATGAAATAATAGCTATTTGACCTTTTTTACGTTCTTTCATTTTTAAGATTATTGGATTAATTGTGTTTAAAACACCATCAACATTAACTGCAAAAATTTCTTTTATTTGTTTGCTTGACTCAATTCCAGAAGCGGTTCCTGCAGATATTCCGGCATTTGCAATTACTAAATCAATTTGAAAATTTTGTTCAATTTCAGAAATCCAATTCAACATTTTTTGTTCATCTTTAACATCAATTTTGTTGCAAAAAACATTTATTTGCGAATTTAATTCTTGGCAAATTTGTTTTACCTCTTGTAGTTTATCAAGGTTTCTTGCGCCCAAAAATAAACTCACAGCTTGTTTGCTATAAGCAATTGCCAAGGCTTTTCCAATTCCACTGCTGGCGCCAGTAATTACAATATTTTGAGGATTTTGCATAAATGAAATATAAATTTATTACTTTTGAAGGAGTTGAAGGCAGTGGTAAATCAACCCAAAGTAAAAAGCTATATGAGTTTTTACTAAGCAAACAAATTGACACCATTCTGACCAGAGAACCCGGAGGCGCAAAGGCTTCAGAATTAATTAGAAATATTTTAATTTCAGAAGAAATAGAAAAGTTAGAACCAAAAACTGAATTACTTCTTAATTTCTCTGCTCGTCTGGAACATATAGAGAAAACTATCAAACCAGCGTTAGAGAAAAACAAAATTGTTATTTCGGATCGTTTTTTTGACTCAACTTATGCTTACCAAGGTAACGCTTTTGGTCTTAAAAAAACTCTGATCGATGAAGTAAAAAAAATTTCAATCGGAAATTTTGAACCAGAAATTACTTTTTTAATTGATGTACCAATTGAAATTTCATTTGAAAGAATAAAGAATAGATCTGACAATAATCGTTACGAAAAACTTGGCTTTGAATTTCATCAAAAAGTTCGCGAAGGATTTTTGCAATTAGCAAAAAATCACAACAGAATTATTTTAATTGATGGACACAAAAATGAGAAAGAAATTTTTAATGAGATAATTAGTTTTTTATTTTAGTAAGATAATTGCGATTCTGAAGTTATAAAATCTTAAAGATAACAATTAAATTATTTTAACCCTAAACAAAGTAAATTTATGAAAAAAAGAAATAAAATATCATTAATTGGTGCAGGCAATATTGGTGGAACACTAGCTCACTTAATTGGCCTTAAAAATCTTGGAGATATTGTTGTATTAGACGTTAATGAAGGAGTTGCTAAAGGAAAATCTTTGGATATTGAACAATCTTCGGTAATAGAAGATTTTGATGCAAATATTACTGGTACTAACAGTTATTCTGACATTAAAGATTCTGATGTTATTATTGTTACTGCAGGAATTGCTAGAAAACCAGGAATGAGTCGCGATGATTTAATTGCAACTAACAGCTCAATCATAACCTCAGTTGCTCAAGGAATTAAAGAACATGCTCCTAATGCTTTTGTAATTGTGATTACAAACCCATTAGACGCAATGGTTTATGTTATGCAAAAAGTTTCTGGACTACCAGCAAATAAAGTTGTTGGAATGGCTGGAGTTCTTGACTCTTCAAGAATGTCACTTTTCTTAGCTCGTGAATTTAATGTTTCTGTTGAAGATGTTGTGGCTTGCGTTTTGGGCGGTCACGGTGACACAATGGTACCATTAATTAGATATTCTTCTGTTGCTGGTATTCCTCTTCCTGACCTAATAAAAATGGGTTGGACCACAAAAGAAAAAATTGATAAAATTGTACAACGCACTCGTGATGGTGGCGCTGAAATTGTAAAACTCCTTGGAACTGGATCGGCATTTTATGCACCAGCCTCTTCAGCAGTTGTTATGGCAGAAAGCTATCTTCAAGATAAAAGAAGAGTATTACCAGTTGCAGCCAATCTAAATGGTGAATATGGAGTTAAAGATTTATATATCGGAGTTCCAGCAATTATTGGTAAAAACGGTGTAGAAAAAATTGTTGAAATTCAATTAAACAATGAAGAACAAGAAATGTTCAACAACTCAGTTGATGCAGTAAAAAAGCTAGTATCTGAATTAAAGCTTTAATCTAGAGGTTACAAAGGTTCAGAAATTAAAAACTTCTGAACCTCAGAACAAATATGTCAAATTCAGAAATCAGAAAATCCAGATTAATATTTGCCTATTTTTGTATCTTAGCTGTATTTGTAACAATAATCATACGAATGTTTTTTGTTGTTCTTACAGGAGATAAAATAAAAGTCAGTGGAATTTATGATGAAAAAGGAGTAATCAAAAGAGGTGATATTTTAGACCGCAACAACACTCTTGTTGCAACAGATCTGCAGACTAAATCTCTCTATGTAAGTACTGTTTTGGTAAAAGATCCAGAAGCAATTGCCAGAAAAGTTTCAGAGATTTTTTCAGATTTGCCTTATAGTGAAGTTTTAAAAAAAATCACTGATGGAAAAAATTCTAAACAATGGGTTTTAATTAAGAGAAATTTGACACCAGCTCAATCTGAAATAGTAAAAAATCTAAAAATTGCCGGCCTACTTTTTGAAGATGACAGAATTCGCGTTTATCCACAAAAATCAATTGCAAGCCATATTATAGGATATGTTGATCTTGATCGCAAAGGTTTAGCTGGAATTGAAATGGAATATAACAAAGAGCTTGAAAAAAAAAGCGAAAATCTTCAGTTAGCGATGGATGTAAGAGTTCAAGATATTCTAAATAACGAACTAACCAATGCAATAGATGAATTTCACGCCAAAGCTGCAGCTGGGATAATCATTAACGTTAATAATGGCGAGATTTTAGCCCTGTCTTCTTTACCAGAATTTAACTTAAATTTACAGCATGAAGCCAATCAAGATCAAAGATTTAATAGAGTAACAAATGGTGTTTACGAACTTGGATCTGTTCTTAAAATTTTCACCAATGCCTTAGCTTTTGAAGAAAATTTAGTAAAAATTAATGATGTTTTTAATGTTAGCGAACCAATCAAATACGGACGTTTTACAATTAGAGACGACCATTCTGTAAAAGATGAAATGACTGTAGCTGAGATTTTTGCTTATTCTTCAAACATTGGAACTGTTCAAATTGCACAAAAAATTGGAGCAGAAAAACAAAAAGATTTTCTGGAAAAAATTGGTTTACTTAAAAAATTGAATGTTAAGTTTCCTGGTCTTGGTCATCCAATTTATCCAAAAAATTGGCGAGAAATAAATCTTTTTACAATTTCCTATGGACACGGTATTGCAATTACTCCACTACATATTGCTATGTCAACAGCAGCAATGGTAAATGGTGGAATTTTATATGATCCTTCATTTTTAAAACTAAATAAACAACCCGATGGAAAAAGAGTAATAAAAGAATCAACATCAAATGTAATGAGAGTTTTAATGCGTCAAGTTGCAACAAGTGGCACTGGAAGATTCGCAAATGTTGAGGGCTACGAAGTTGCTGGAAAAACTGGTACAGCAGAACGTGCAGAATTTGGTAGTTATAATGAAAAACAAACTATAGCATCTTTTGTGGCTGCTTTTCCAATTTCCAAACCTAAATATTTAGTTTATATTTTATTTGATCGTCCAAATTCAGCTTTCAATACTGGTGGTATGGTTGCAGCACCAGTTGCCGGCAGAATTGTCAAAAACATTGCACCAATTTTAGGAGTAACACCTTCTGAATCAGTTATTTCACCTATGAAAGAAGAAATAATTAAAGAAAATCACTGATTGTAAAAATAGATAATCAGAAATGGCAAGCTCTTGATAAAACTATTCCGCAAGAAATTGCTACATTTAAAGATCTCATGTTATTTTTCATAGGAATAAAAATCCTATGATCCGCAATTTCAGCAACCCATTCTGGCACTCCCGCACTTTCTTTCCCAAACATTAAAAAATCATTATCTGTAAACTTGAAATCCCTGTAATCAACGCTAGCTTTGGTTGAAGCCAAAACAAGACGATAATTTTTAGCTTTAATTTCAGTTTCATAAAACTCTTCAAAAGAAGTATGAAGAAAAATTTTTGCTTGAAATATATAATCAAGAGCAGATTTTTTAACTCTTTGCATATCAAATGGAAAACCACATGGCTCAATAATATGAAGCTCAACGTCAAAACCAACGCAAGTACGAATTATGGTTCCAACATTTCCAGCAATATCTGGTTGAAATAGAACAACTTTTGTCATTTTGGATCAAAGTGATTAATTTATTAATTATTATATTTTTTTGTAAAATTCTTTATTTATTAATTTTAATCTTTAAAAAATACACTCCTTATATAAATATTTTACAATTTATTTTTTAAATAATGACAGAGACAGTTAAAATTATTTTCGTTCAGAAAGGAGAAAAGAAAGAATTTCAAGTACCAGTTGGGACTTCAGTTCTTGAGGCTGCACACAATAATGACATTGATTTGGAAGGTGCTTGCGAAGGGTCTCTTGCTTGCTCAACTTGTCACGTTGTAGTTGACAAAGAATTTTACGAAAAACTTGAAAGCCCAAGTGAAGATGAAGAAGATATGCTTGATTTAGCTTTCGGATTGACTCCAACTTCAAGATTGGGTTGCCAAATAATTATGACAAAAGAGTTAGACGGGCTTACACTAATAGTACCTGACGAAACTCGTAATGTTTCAATATAATAACTACTAATTTTTAAAAATTATGAGCAGAGACGTTTTTACAAAATTAATTGTTGTCGTTGTAATTCTAGGATTAGCGCACGGCATTTTCTGGTTTTTCAAAGCTGGACAAATCGAAAAAAATATTAACAACTTTGTGAGTGCCAACAGTGCCAACATATCAGTTGGAGAAGTTGAAGTATCTGGATTTCCTTTCTCTCAAAAAGTCTCTGTCAAAGATTTGAAGTTCACACTTCCTCATTCTTCAATCAACAGATATCAAATTTCTGTTAGAGAATTAGAAGCTACTTCTAGAATTTTTGGAAGTGATTTTCAAGTTTCGCTAAAAGAACAAGTTACAGTACAAGACTCTGAGAGCAGCATTTCTGGTTATGTTGAATTCACATCTCAACCAGTAATAAACTTTACTATCTCTGATGGCTCTTTTGAAAAGCTAACTTACAAAGATTCTGGTCATAAAGTTTTTGATGCAGAAAAAAATGTTCTTTTTGCAACAAGCTCAGCTCAAATTAACTTTGAATCTTCAATCCAAGATGATGGAAAAGTCAAAAATATCATTACTGCTGACGTAAAAGAAATTGAAGGTTTTGATATCATTAGCGTTTATAAAAACTCTTCTGAAAGAAAAATTATTGATGGAATTAAAACTGGTGAAGTTTCAATTGGAAGTTCAGTTGCAATACCTTCTCAACCTTCTGATGGAACTGATGAAGCAGTTGCCGCTCCTTCTGCATCAATCTCTCCAAACAAAGTAATTTTGGAAAATAGCACAACAACAAGTGCTGACAATTCAGTAAAAACAGCTACAGTTTCAAATAACTCTGCGAACCCAACCTCTACTACTCAGAACCAAGAGGTTGCTGCAAACAACAATAATGCTACATCAGAAATAACTGAATCTTCTCCAAATCAAATACCTGCAAATGCTGATGTTGCAGTAATTTCTGCCGAAACTGCAATTAAAAGTAATTTTGCAATGAACTTGGAGTACGAACTTGTACCGCTTTCTACCGAACAGTCTCAAAACTTATCTGATCCTACGCAACAAGTTCAAGAAAATGCTCCTCAATATAGCAAAGTTGTGAATATTAAAACTTTAGAATTCTCAAATTCACTTTACAAAATCTCAATTAACGGACAAATGAACATCTTCCAAGATGACACTTATCCTTCTGGATCGGTTTCTGTAAAAGTAGAGAATTTAGATAATCTACTAAATCATCTAAGCAATGGATTAAGTCAAATTGCTGAGCAGAAAAAACCTGAGACTGAGATTAAATCATCAGACTTATCTGTGGTTGACGGAGTTACCGCTTCCAATCAATCAGTTACTGATAATAACACTGCTTTTGCCGATCCTTATCAAAACTTCTTGCAAAAACTTGTTTCAGGTCTTCCAGCAATAACAAAGGAAATTGCTCAGAAAAATCAATTATCTGATTCTGTTTCTGCAACTTTTGATATAAGAAGAGAAAAAAATATCGAGTTTTTAGTAAATGAAACTCCTTTGCGCGAAATTCTTGGCAAATTCTAATTAATGAAAATTTCTGATATTTTAACATTTGCTAAAATTCAGTTAGAAAATTCGGGTGTGAGCAATAGTAAGTTAGATTCTCTAATTTTACTTTCTCACACCCTTTCTTTTTCAAAAGAACAAATAATTTTTAATCCAGATTTTAACTTAACATCTGAACAAGAAAAAACCTTTTTGGAATTTATAAAACGTCGCTGTGAACGCGAACCAGTTTCTCACTTAATTGGAAAAAGAGAATTTTACGGTCGTAATTTTATTGTAACTTCTGATGTTTTAGATCCGCGCCCAGACTCTGAAACTTTAATTGAATTAGTTCTAAAAACCTTCCCCAACAAAAAACAAAATATACAATTTCTGGAAATTGGTTGTGGTTCTGGTTGCCTGGTAATTACGCTTTTAAAAGAGTTTGAGAATTCTATAGCTTATGCTCTTGATATCAGTGAGAAAGCTTTAGAAATTGCCAAAAAAAATGCAAAACTAAATGAAGTACAAAACAGAATTAAATTTTTACAATCCGATATACTATCTGCACTAGAAAATAGTGAAACCAATAATTTTGCACCAAAATTTGATCTGATAATTTCAAACCCACCTTACATACCATCACAATATATTGAAGAACTCGAACCAGAAGTAAGAATATTTGAACCACGAATTGCACTTGACGGAGGAAATGATGGACTTGATTTTTACCGTAGAATTGCTTCTGATGCAAAGGATTTTCTCAAAGAAAATGGTAAAATAATTTTAGAAATTGGCATCAAACAAGAAGAAGAAATCGTCAAAGTTTTCACCTCTCAAAACTTTACATTTCTTGAATCAAAAAAAGATCTAGCAGGAATTATTCGGGTTTTGAGTTTTTCTGCAGAGAACTAGAATCAATGCATGATTATACAAATTCCTCTATTTATTCAAAAAAGTGAGAATTATATCACCAAACACATAGAAACTGTTATCCTAAGCGAAGCGAAGGATGAAAGTTTTATTAATAATTGAATTATGTTTGACGTTTATCCAATAGCTAATAAGCTGAAAACTTACTTTTTGCGAATGTTTAAAAATCTGATTAAAAATTTAAAAAGTCTCCATCGAAGTAGCGGTGATTTTGGGGGCTAGGACAGTTTTAATTTTAATTATCTATCTTTATTTGAGAAAACCAATATAAAGCAGAAGAAAATTACTGCAAAGACTTGCTTTATTGCAGCGAAAAACTAGCAAAAAGATTGCAATCTTGGGCAAGAGAAGATAAAATTGGAATAGAAATTGCAAATGAAACTTTTCAAAAAAGTGGTTTTAAACTTACTGGATTAAGCTAAGTTTTGGCAGAACAATCAAAGTTACCTTAAAAATTCTACAGAAGAATCGATAACAAAAATTTCATCAACTGACGAAAAAAGATTTCTTCACTCAACGCCACTTCCTTCTGTAGATTCAAGTAGTTCAGTACAAGCTATACTAGATAATAAAGGACAAGAAAGAAAATGATAATTGCTCAAGAAATTGCACAACTCAAATTAGAAAGAAAAAAACTTATTGGCAAAAAAATATCCTTTGTACCAACAATGGGAGCTTTGCACGAAGGTCATTTAGCTTTGGTTAAATATGCTAAGGAAATTGCCGATTTTGTTATTGTCAGCATTTTTGTAAATAAAACCCAGTTTAATGATTTATCTGATTACGAGAAATATCCTCGTCAAGAAGAAAGCGATCTTGATAAATTGAAAAATGCTGGAGTTGATTTGGTTTTTTTACCAAATTCACAAGAAATTTTTGCCGACGATTTTTCTTTTAAAATTATTCCAACCAAATTAACCAATTGTTTATGCGGATCAACTAGGCCCAATCACTTTGATGGTGTTGCTTTAATTGTAACTAAATTGTTTAATTTAGTGCAGCCAAATATTGCAATTTTTGGACAAAAAGATTTTCAACAATTAGCAATTATAAAAAGAATGGTTCGTGATTTAAATTTTGATATTGAAATTTTTTCACACCCAACTTTGCGTGAAGAAAGTGGTCTTGCTATGTCTTCACGCAATCAAAGACTTTCAGAAAATGGCAAAGAAAAAGCAGGTAATATTTTCAGAATTCTAACGGAAGTTAAAAATAAAATTAAAAATTCTGAGGAAAAAATTGATTCTCTCCTAAAAGAGAAAACTCAAGAGCTGCTTTCCCTAGGATTTGAAAAAGTTGATTACTTAGAAGTGCGCAAATCAGAAAGTTTGGAACTTGTTACAAAATTTGACAGTACAGAAAAAACCAGAATATTTGTTGCCGCTTATTTAGAAGGCATTAGGCTTATTGATAATTTAGAACTTTAATTTTTCGTCATTACGAAGATATTTGCTTTTTAGTAATCCGTTTCTGACAATTGTTTTGTGAAATTTTTTCACCGAAATAACAGAATTAAAAAACCAATAAACTATAACAAATAACTATGGAAAAACTTCCAAGAATTGCTGCAAAAAGTCCTTTCAAAGTTGAAGTTGAAGCTGGAAAAACTTACTCTTGGTGTTCTTGCGGATTTTCTCAAGTTGAACCATTTTGTGATGGTGCTCATAAAGCATTTAAAAATGAAGATGGAACCAGCATTATGAAATCTTTAAAATACACTCCAAGCGAAACAAAAGTTGTGGCATTTTGTGGCTGCAAACAAACAAAAACACCCCCTTTATGTGATGGAAGTCATTATAAAATTTTTTAGCACTGCTTAGAAAATGAGAAAAAAAACAAAGATTAATTTTTCTAACTTACTTGCCTTAACGCCTTTTTTTAGGCCTTACTTACGCGAAATAATTTTTGCTTTAATAGCTTTAATTGTAACATCTCTGACAATTCTGTTTTTTGGAGAAGTAATAAAATATTTAATTGATTATGGCTTCGTTCAGAAAAATGAACAATTCCTTAACTTTACTTTATTAGCTTTCTGCGGCGTTACTTTAATTATGGCTTTTGCTGGATATTATCGTTCTAGCTTAATCAATTCGGTAACAGAAAAAGCAATCAGCGATTTACGTAAAAAAGCTTATAATCACGTAATTACAATATCTGCTGAATTTTTTGAAGTTTTCAAATCAGGAGATGTAATTTCAAGACTCACGGTAGATACTGTTACACTTTACCAAATAATAAGTAATAGTATTTCATTTTTACTTAGAAATTTAATGCTTTTTATTGGCGGTATTGGCTTCTTATTTTTTACCAGCTTCAAGCTCACTTTAATTTCACTATTTCTAATCCCAATTGCAATTGCTCCAATAATTGTCATGGGGCGCAAAATAAAAAATCTCTCGACACAATCACAACAAGCAATTGCCTCTGTCACTTCGCATATTGAAGAAACAATTAACGGCATCAAAACAATCCAATCATACTTATGCGAAACAAAAGAAAGTAAAAACTTTTCTTACTTTGTTGATTTATCTCTCAAAGCTGCTTTGCAAAAAATTGCTCTTCGTGCTCTTTTAGTTGCTTTTGTAATTGCCTTTGCTTTTAGTGGAATTGCTGTTGTTTTATGGTTTGGCGGACATCAAGTTTTATCAGGAAAAATGACTTCTGGTGATTTATCTTCTTTTATTTTCTATTCCGTAATCTCAGCAACTTCTTTAGTTGCAATCAGCCAAATTTCTGGACAGTTGCAAAGTGCGTCTGCTGCCGCTGAAAGAGTTTTAGATTTACTAAAAATTGATTCACCAGTTAAAGAAGCTGAAAAAACAGTTCCTTTTTTAACACAACAAGAAATTACGATTAACTTTAATCAAGTAAGCTTTGCTTATCCAAGCAGAAGTGACTCTCCAATTTTAAATAATTTTAACTTACAAATAAAACCAAAAGAAAAAATTGCGATTGTTGGCGCAAGTGGAAGCGGTAAAAGTACTATTTTGCAACTTTTATTGCGTTTTTACGATGTTAGTAGTGGTTCAATTTTAATTAATGGATATGACATAAAATCTCTCTCTTTTGCTGACTTACGCAAAAATTTTGCATATATTTCGCAAGATTGTTTCATTTTTTCTGGCTCAGTTTTTGAAAATATAACTTATGTAAATCGCGAAGTAAGAGAAAGTGAAGTGGAAAGAGTTATTGAAGAAAATGAGGCATTACATTTTATAAAATATTTACCACAAAAAACTCATACTTTCGTGGGTGAAAAAGGAATTCAGCTTTCTGGTGGTGAGAAACAAAGAATAGCAATTGCAAGAGCCATCATTAAAAATTCACCAATCTTACTTTTGGACGAGGCGACATCTGCTCTTGATAACTATAATTCAGCAATTATTGATCAAGCAATTGCCAAAATTGCCAAAGACAAAACCGTCATAACAATTGCTCATAAGCTTTCATCGATTAGTTCTTCAGATAGAATAATTTTTATTCAAAATGGCGAAATCGCAGAAATAGGAAATCATCAAGAACTTCTTTTGAGAAATGGACTTTACAAAAAAATGTATGAAGCTGAACTGGCTGATATTTAGAAATTATAATACAGCAATATAAAATCTATTAAATTCAATGGTTATTGAGATTTACTACTTAAAAGTTAAAAAGGAATTTCATTAGGAAACTAAAATAATTATTTTTTCGGTAATTATCCCCTAACACACAATTCAATTCCTAATTCAAACTGCTATCCTGAGCGAAAGAGAAGAATCTCAGGAGTTTGGCTCTGAATTTAAACTTGCGAGATCCTTCTCTTTCGCTCAGGATAGCAGTTTTTTTATGTTTAATTGTATAATTCTCAAAAATAGCAAAGAGAAAATTTGACATATAAATTTTTTACTTGTAGAAATTTCGCCTCCTTTTGGTTAGATGATAGTTCTTTCAAACCAATATTATTTGTGAGACTGTTTTTCTTAAGGCGTATAAGTCTTAAATAAACTATTTTTGGACAGGTGGCCGAGTGGTCAATGGCAGCAGACTGTAAATCTGCCCGCGTAAGCGTTCGCAGGTTCAAATCCTGCCCTGTCCACCATTTAACTTAATACTTCATTTAAAGCATTAGCGGGTGTAGCTCAACGGTAGAGTTCTAGCCTTCCAAGCTAGCCGTGAGGGTTCGATTCCCTTCACCCGCTCCATTCTTATAAAAATTTTTTCTGGCGGAGTAGCTCAGTTGGTAGAGCAGCGGGATCATAATCCGCGTGTCGGGGGTTCGATCCCCTCCTCCGCTACCAATAATGAATATTAGACTTATTCTTAGAAAAAGTTTATTTTTACTACAAATTAAAAAAGACATTTATCTTAAAAAATTCTTTTACTATCAAATTTTAGTTGACTTTATAATTTCATCCAATTAGCTGGACCTTATCTGTTTCAAGATGTAATATATTTTTACATAGTTTAAATCGTTAAATTAGTTTCCGTATGAAAAGAAAATATGAGTCTGCACCACAAGAAAACACTTTAGTATTTGTAAACGAGTCATTACAGGAAACGGTTCTTGGAAAAAACGGGACTCTAGCTAATGTTGCTGCAGCTCTAGAACTTGGACATAAAGTTTACGTATATAAACTACCAGAAAAAGCACAAGATTTTCCTTCAAATCCAACAGATACACTAGAAGTAATTGAACTTGATCCGAGAGAAAAACATTCTCAAGATCTAATATCAAAATATAAAGAAAAGAACTCAGAACTAAAAGATCTTATTGCTAAAGCAGTTGAGAGTAAAGATCCAAATATATTAAAAACTTTTGTAAATGAGACAGTAGAAGATTTTTTAAATCTAAATGGTTATAAACTTCCTATCACACAAGTAGAAGTTCAAAATATTACAAACGTTATTCAAAGAATTGAACCGATGAATCCTCCTTTTCCTCCGAAAGGAAAAGGAAACTTAGCAGAAACACTTCATCAAATTAGAAGAGCCTTTCCTAATCTTTCTTTTAATTGTCCAATATATTATGATGAGACCGGACTTCCTCAGCTATTAATTGATAAAGACACTCCTCAAAGAATGAATGAAATTTTGCAATCATCAGGACAAGAAGTTATTGCAACGCCAACCCAAGAATTCAAAATCGGAGACTCAATTAAAGAAAAGTTCGACTCAATGTCGAGCGAATATTCATCATTATTTCCTGACAAAACCAATCCTAAAATTGTCTTAAAACCTAAAGATTCTGCGCAATCTCTTGGCGTTTTTTCGCTAGAATTTTCTTCCGATTCAACAGCTCATAATTTACAATCTATACAAAATTCAACACATGAATCGCTAAAAGAACAACAGCTGTATAAAATCAAAAAAGATCTTCCAGATTCTGAATTACAGCAAATTACTGAAACAATACTTTATTTAGAAAGCTTAAAAACCGACCCAAAAGAATATCAAAATAGAAGTAATTTAAAAATCTCAGAAATTGACAAAAGTTCACAAATTGCCACAGCAAGAAATTTGTATGATCATGAAATTTTAGTGCAACCTTTTTTAGAAGGCGTTAAATCAGGAGATATAAGAGCTAATATTGCAAAAAATAAAGATGGTAATTTTGAATTACTTGGCTTTACTTTTAGAAGAAGTAACAGAGTAAGTGATGACAAATTCACAACCTGTCTTACAACAGGAGGATCTTCACCTTTCCCCATTTCTCTTTTGACAGAAGAAGAACAAAAAGATTTACACCAAAAAGTTGACATAATGCTTGATTTGCTTAATAACTCTAAATTTCCTCTAAAAAATAAATATAGCAATACCTCTGAAATAGGAGTTGATTTCTTGCTTAAAGGAGATGGGAAAAAGGTTTTCTTAGGAGAGATGAATCATCATTGTCCAGCACTTACACCAATAAGTGAAATTATGAATTTTCTATCTTCGGGAAGAGAAGAAGATTATGATGGTGGTTTAAATTTAATTAAATCAGCAATTGCAGCTCAAAATTCTCGAACCCAAAGTCCTTCATCATCTTGTAACCAATTCAATGCCAAAATACTAAAAAAAGAAGCAGACAAAAGTTTAGGAAAATCTTAGTCTTGAATTTAAATACTTTAAATTTAACTACTTGCAATTAAGTTGCTAATTTCTTAGAATGCCTGCCCCTTTGTGAATTTATTTGTCAAAAATAAACTTAACAGCACATAAATTTTAAGTTAGAAAAAATTTCTTTGTAATTATGTCAAAAGAATTAGCTATCAGCACGCCGTTTTTTAGCGCAAACGTTGTCTTCATTAATGAACTTTATCAAAATTTCTTAAAAAATCCTGCTTCGGTTGATAAAACTTGGGCTGATTTTTTTACAGCTAATGCTGATGAGATAAAATCAGTTTTAGCTGACTATAACGGTCCATCTTGGGCAAAAAGAAACTTAAAAGTTGTTGGTGGTGAAGATTTTGATATTTCTTCAAACGCTAAAAAAGAAGTTAAAAAAGATGCAAAAGCTGGCGTAGCTCCAGTTTCTTCTGGGAAAGATTTAAACATTCGTATTGCCAACTTGTTGGAATCTTACAAAAGATTCGCACATTTAGCAGCAAACCTTGATCCAATTGGTTTGAAAGCTCCTGCTTATGTTGCTGAAATTGATCCAAAAAACCACGGAATTACAACTGAAGATTTAGAAAAAGAAGTCGAATTCCAGGGGCAAAAAGCTAAAATTGCGCAAGCGATTGAATATTTAAATTATGTTTATAAAAACACAGTTGGTGCTGAATTTGAATATATTCGTGATGCTGCACAAAAACAGTGGTTAGCTAGCGAGACTGAAAACGCTCTGCTTGCGGCAGTTTCAAAAGAAGAAAAAATCAAAATTTTAAAAGAAATTATCAGAACTGAAAGATTCGAGCAGTTCCTGCACAAACGTTTCCCAGGTGCAAAAAGATTCTCAGTTGAAGGTGGTGAAGCTTCGATCAACTCAGTTGAAAAAATTATCGACACGGCTGCAAAAGTTGGCGTGAAAAAAATCGTCATCGGTATGGCTCACCGTGGCCGCTTAAACACTTTAACTGGCGTTATGGGCAAACCTTATCACCAAATGATTTCTGAATTCAAAGGCACTCCGGGTTTTCCAGAAGGCGTGACTAAATCAGGCGACGTAAAATATCACATGGGTTATGCTTCAACTCGTGAAATTGCCGGCAACAAAATTGATTTATCTTTAGCATTCAACCCATCGCACCTTGAAGCTGTAAACGTGGTTGTTGCTGGAAGAATCCGCGCTAAACAAGATCTTTGCGGTGACCAAGATGGTTCACAAGCTATGGCTTTGGTAATTCACGGCGACGCGGCTTTTGCTGGTCAAGGTTCAGTTGCTGAAAGTTTGGTAATGAACGGCGTGAAAGGCTACAACACTGGCGGCGTGATGCACATTATTGTCAACAACCAAGTTGGTTTTACAGCAAACCCTAACGATTCACGTTCTACAACTTATGCATCAGACTTAGCAAAAATGATTGATGCACCAATTTTTCATGTAAATGGAGATGATGTTGAGGCAGTTGTTAAAGTTTCTGATATTGCAATGCGTTACCGTCAAACTTTCAAAAAAGATGTTGTAATTGATGTAATTTGTTATCGTAAATATGGACATAACGAGGGTGATGAACCACTTTACACTCAACCAGTTATGTATAATAAGTTGAAAGATCATCAAACTTTAACTACACTTTACGCGCAAAAGTTGATTGCCGAAGGCGTGGTTTCTCAAGCTGATTTTGACAAAATGGTGGATGATTTCGAAGCTCATTTATCAGACGAATTCAACAAAGCTGAAACCTTCAAACCAAAAGACGTTGATTGGTTGAAAGGTGACTGGAAACACATTAAAGACGGCGACAATTCAGTTGCTAAAACGGCAGTTGATAAAAAATCACTGAAATCTTTGATCGCAAAAGTTACGCAAGTTCCTGCTGGTTTTAACGTAAATCCAAAAATCGCGAAACAACTTGAAGCCAGAAAAGCTGTGGTTGATGCTGAAAAAGATATTGATTGGGGAACTGGTGAATCTTTGGCTTTCGCGTCACTTCTTAACGAGGGATTCCCTGTTCGCATTACTGGTCAAGATTCTGGCCGCGGTACTTTCTCGCATCGTCACTCAATGTTACATGATGCTAAAACTGCAGCGCGTTATAGCGTTTTCACTCCGCTTGCTGACAAAGCAAAATATGAAGTTCATGACTCGGTTTTGTCTGAATATGGCGTGCTTGGTTTTGAATATGGTTACTCACTTTCGGCACCGAATTCTTTAACAATTTGGGAAGCGCAATTTGGTGATTTCGCCAACGGTGCACAAATTATTTTCGACCAATTTATTGCATCATCAGAAGTAAAATGGTTGCGTAAATCTGGACTTGTTATGTTGTTGCCGCACGGCTATGAAGGTCAAGGCCCAGAACACTCTTCAGCACGCTTGGAGCGTTATTTACAAGCTTGCGCTGACAACAATATCCGCGTTGTAAATATCACAAATCCAGCAAACTTCTTCCATGCTTTACGCCGTCAAGTAATTGGTAAAGATCGCAAACCTTTAGTTGTGATGTCACCAAAATCATTGCTTCGTCACAAATTGGCCACTTCAACTTTAGCAGAATTTTCTGACTTAACTTTCCGTCCATTAATTGAAGAAACTACGAAACTTGTTGCCGCAGACAAAGTACGTAAAGTTGTGCTTTGTACTGGTAAAGTTTACTTCGATTTGCTTGAAGCGCGCGAAGCTAAGAAAATTAACGATATAGCCCTAATTCGTCTTGAGCAACTTTATCCATTCCCAAGCAAAGAATTACAAACAGAATTAAAAAAATATAAAAATGCTGAAGTTATTTGGTGTCAAGAAGAACCAAAAAACATGGGAGCATGGAAATTTGTTGACGATCTAATCGAAAATACTTTGATTGAGATCAAACACAAATCAGATCGTCCAAAATATGTTGGAAGAATTGCTTGTGCATCACCTGCAACTGGATATGGTTCTTATCATGCTCGTGAGCAAAAAGCTTTAATTGAAGACGCTTTAAAATAATTTTTACTAACTTTAATAAAAAACTTATGACTATTGAAATTAAAGTTCCTGCATTAGGAGAATCGGTATCTGAAGCTGCAATTGCAAAGCTTCACAAAAAAGTTGGTGATTCTGTAAAAGCTGACGAATTGATTGTTGAACTTGAAACCGACAAAGTAACTTTAGAAGTTAATGCTCCTTCAAATGGAGTTATTTCTGATCTTAAAGTGAAAGAAGGTGACAATGTGAAAGTTGGTGATTTGATCGCTTTAATGTCGGCTGGTGGTGCCGCTGTTTCAGTTTCTGCTGCCTCAACTCCTTCAGCTCCAACTGTTGCTGCTGCAACACAAAATAATTCTGCTGCTGCTTTCTTATCTCCAGCACCAAAAAAATTGGCTACGGAAAACAATGTTGACACTTCAAAAATTTCTGGTTCTGGAAAAGATGGAAGAGTTACTAAAGGTGATGTTTTAGAAGCAATTTCTTCTACTTCAGCTTCTTCAAGTTCTACCACAACTCAAGCTGGTATAAAACCAACTGAAAGAGTTAGAATGTCTAAACTTCGTCAAAAAATTGCTGAAAGATTAAAAGAATCTCAAAACACTGCTGCAATTTTAACCACTTTCAACGAAGTTGACATGACTGAAGTTATGGCTCTTCGCGCTCAATATAAAGATATATTTGAGAAAAAACACGGTGCTAAATTGGGCTTCATGTCTTTCTTTGTCCGTGCTTGTGTTGCAGCTTTGAAAGAAATCCCAGCAGTTAACGCTGAAATTGACGGCACTGACATTATTTATAAAAATTTCTACGACATCGGTGTTGCAGTTGGCTCACCTCAAGGTCTTGTGGTTCCAGTTCTTCGTGATGCTGACCATTTAAACTTGGCTCAAATTGAAAAAGGAATTGCTGAGCTTGGAGTTAAAGCAAGAGATGGAAAATTAACCTTGCCTGACTTAGCTGGAGCGACCTTCACAATTTCAAATGGCGGTGTTTATGGTTCATTAATGTCAACTCCAATCATCAATCCTCCACAATCAGGAATTTTGGGAATGCACAAAATTCAAGAACGCCCAATGGTTGTAAATGGCGAAATTAAAATTCGTCCAATGATGTATTTGGCACTTTCTTACGACCACAGAATTATTGACGGTAAAGAGGCTGTAACTTTCTTAGTTCGTATTAAAGAATTGCTTGAAGATCCAAGAAGATTGGTTTTGGATTTATAAGACATTAAAATTTTTCTAACGAAAAATTTTATAGTTTTTAAGTTGTTTTAATCACTTAAGATGATTAACAAAATTGATTAAAGCCTCGTTTATCAATCTGATGAACGAGGCTTTTTTATTATACATTATAATCTTTAGTTAGTTTGTCATATTTAAAATTGACAATAAAATTTAGAAAATAGTATGATCGCTTTATTTTTAAAAGGTTTCATCATTGGTCTTTCAATTGCTATGCCAATTGGACCAATTTCAATGTTTTTAATAAGAAACACATTGGAAAGAGGCTTTAAATTTGGCTTTGCAGTTGGATTTGGAGCTGCATTTATTGAAGGAATTTACAGTTTTATTGCTGCAAGCGGTTTTGTAATAATTGCAAGATTTTTGGATAGCTACTTACTTCAAATAAAAGTTGTTTCGGCGCTATTACTTATATTGCTTGGATTCTTTGAAATTTATAGCTCAAAAAGAAGTTCTAATAAAGAAATTCCTATAAGGGAAACTAGCTTCTTAAAAACTGTTATTTTTGTTTCACTTTTTACAGCAGCTAATCCATTAACAATTGTATTTTTTACAGGTGTATTCGCCACCATTAGTTCTACTAATTTCAATTTTTTTGGTGCAGTTTTGATATCTTTAGGAGCATTTCTTGGTTCTTTATTGTGGACGACTGTTTTATCCAAAATAGTTACAAAAATGCGTCATAAACTATCAATAAAGTGGATAATAATAATCAGAATTATTTCTGGAATTATAATTTCTTTATTTGGGTTTTATGGAATTATTAAAAGTGTAGTATTTGTTGGTAATTAAAAATTACATTTACAGAAATTTTTAGATAGACTTCAAATATAACTTAAGACATCATATTTTGTTTTGGTTTATCAGGCAAAATAGGCTCAACTTTGGCAACGGTAACTCCATTTTGAGGTACATTAACTTCTGTCTGTGATCCTTGTATTACCTGCGTTTTTGAAAATTTATCTTCTTGTTTTGACTGCTGTTTTTCAGATTCCATCTCTTTAATTTTTTTCTGAGCGTCTTCTAACTGACTTTTGAGAACTTGAATTTGTGCATAACCATCTCTATCATCTTGTGCTTGAGCACGATTTAAATCTTTTCTCAAACTAGTGGTTACTGAAGGTGAAACCCTGTGACCAGTGAAAAAATATAATAATGGTAAACGACTAAAATACATATAATTAAACAAAGAATTTGGTACTTTTGACAACAAAGTTTTGCCATGAGGAGTTCCATATATCATAGCTGCAGCGCATTTTCTAGGATTATTGACTTGTTGATCAGTTGTCATTGTAGGATTGCTATGAACTAGTAACTTAGTACTTAGATAATCTTTTAAAACCTCTCTTTTCTCCTGTATATCACCACCACAGCTATAAGTTAGAGCACTGCTTCTAAATGGCCACAAACCTGTTTTCTTCAAATCAATCATTTCCATTGATCCATCAGCGCATGCTTTGTAAAGAGTTTTTGGTACAATTTTTACCTTATGGGTTTCTTTATCATGAATTACACCAATATGAAAATTTTTCCCTATTGCAACATAGTGAACCCTTTTGCAATTACCATTAAAAGCAACTTCAACAAAATTAGAGTCATCTTTATGTCGCCACTCATGAATAGTGTCAACAGCTTTTATATTTTCAACTTCAGAACGATTGATCATGTCTCTTAATGCATGGCCGGAAAAAAGTCTAACAATACCATAGCCAAATTTTCTAAAAATTTGACTTTTTTGTTCTGAATTTAATCCACTTTCTGCCATAACTTAAATTATTAATTAATCTTAATAAGAGACACTAATGCACATCATAGTAAAAACTCTTATTTTATTATTTCAATTATTTTATTATTTCAATTATTTTATGTATTAATTTTGCTCTCTGAGAACCCTTGCGCCAATAAAGCCCTATTGTTCTTTTTATAGCATTTTCAATTTCAACATAAATAATTTTATCATCTTTCTTTATGGCAATTTCTGGCATTAAAGTAATTCCCAAACCATTTGCGACCATTTGTCTTAAAGTTTCCAAACTTGTAGCACGAAAATCTTGTTTTTCAAAGCTACCCAACATTGAACATGCTTCCAAAGCCTGATTTCTTAAGCAATGCCCCTCTTCAAGAAGCATCATTTCTACACCTTTAAGTTCTTTATTACTAACTTTTTTCTTTTTTGCTAAAATATGATTATTAGGCAGTGCCAATAAAAATTCTTCACTAAAAATTTTTACTCCTTCTAAATCGTTTTCATTTAATGGCATTGCAATAAATGCTGCGTCAAGATCACCATTTTTTAATTTTTGCAATAAAATTTCCGTTTTTTCTTCAACTAAAAATATTTTGAGATCTGGAAAATTTTTGGAAATTGTGCCGACAATTTTTGGAAAATAATAAGAAGCCAAAGTTGGGAAAGCTCCAATTCTGAAATCTCCGCTGAAAGGATCTTTGAAATTCTTAGCAATATTTTTTATTTCCTCAGATTCGCGCAAAATAAGTTCTGCTTTTTTTAAAATTTCTTTTCCAGCTTTAGTGATCAAAAAATTCTTATTTAATCTTTCAAAAATCTGCACTCCCAATTCATCTTCTAATTTCTTTATTTGCATACTTAAAGTTGGCTGGCTCACAAAGACTTTTCTTGCTGCTTCATTAAAATTCTGCTCTTTTGCAACAGCAACAATATATTTTAGATCTCTAATATTCATAGACAAAACTTATTAAGTTTATAAAAATAATCAATTTTTCTTATTAAAATATCTTACTAAATTTCGCAACCAAGATTTGAATAAAAAATTTCAAATCTACTTTAATAACTTTTTATAGGAAAAAATATGTTAGGAATAAAAGATAAATTTCCGCAATTTAGTGGTAAAGCAGTTGTAAGTAACGACATTAACAATGCTTTTGTTGATATTAGTAACGAGACTTATAAAGGAAAATGGCTAGTTATGTTTTTTTGGCCAAAAGATTTCACTTTTGTTTGTCCAACTGAAATTGCCGAATTTTGTAAACTAAATGAACAATTCAAAGATCGTGATGCGCAAATAATTGGAGCAAGCACCGATTCTGAATTTGTACACTTAGCTTGGAGAAATCAAAAAGAAGAATTAAAGAATCTTCCTTTTCCAATGTTTGCTGACGTTAAGCGTGACTTAACTTGGTCCCTTGGAATTCTTGATAAAGACGAAGGTGTGGCGCAAAGAGCAACATACATTATTGATCCAGAAGGAATAATTAGATTCGCTTATGTAACCGATTTGAATGTAGGAAGAAATCCATCTGAAGTTTTAAGAGTGTTAGATGCTCTTCAAACTGATGAACTTTGCCCATGTAACTGGAAAAAAGGAGATGAAGTAATAAAAGTTTAATAACTTTTATATTAAACTAACAAACCGTCATTCTGAGCAAAGCTCAGAATGAAAAAAATAAAAAAAGGATAAAATATGCAAAACTTAGAAGAATTAAAATCAAACATCCCAGATTACGCCAAAGACGTAAAAATCAATCTTAGCACTTTAATTAATCCAGAAAACCAAATACTTAGAACCAAACAAGTTTATGGATCAGCTTTAGCGTCAGCTTACGCTACAAAAGAGAAAAACTTGATTAAAGTTATAGAAAATGAAGTGCAAAATATTTTATCAGATATTGAAATACAAGCTACGAAAACTGCTGCATCTTTAATGGCCATGAATAACATTTATTACCGCTTTTTGCATATCTTTGATGATAAAGAATATTCACAAATGCCGGCAGGACTAAGAATGAGAGGAATTATGGATCACGGAATTGAAAAAATTGATTTCGAAGTTTTTTCTCTTGCAGTATCAATAATTAATGGCTGCGGAATGTGTATTGACGCTCATGCTAATCAACTGATAAAACATGGAATGTCAAAAACTCAAGTACAAATGACGGCAAAAATTGCTGCGGTCATTAACTCGGCAGCTCAAGTTTTAACAATTCAAAACTGAAAACTATCAATGAAAAATCACAAAACTTTAGAAAATTTAGAAGTAACTTTAGCAACTTCTTATGCTTTAGCTCTTAAAACTCAGAATTATCATTGGAACGTTATTGGAGCTAATTTCAAACCTTTACACGAAATGTTTGGTTCTCAATATGAAGAAATTTTTGATGCAATTGACGAAATTGCAGAAAGAATCAGAACTTTAGGAAGCAAAGTTGAAGGTACTTTTGAAAACTTTTCCAAAGTTTCTTTGATTAAAAGCGGCAATAAAAACTTAGACAGCAATGCCATGCTAAAAGACTTGGTTTCTGATCATGAAACCTTGGTAAATTTCATGAAAAAAGCCATTAAAACTGCTCAAGATGAAGAAGATGAAGCAACAGCAGATATTTTTATTGGCAGAATTGAAATTCACGAAAAAGCAATTTGGATGCTGGTTTCAAGCATTTCTTAAAAACTTAAATTACTCATAGTTTTGGTCAGCAAACAACCAAAACTATGAGTAATTTTACAATTTGTATAATTACAAAAAACTTCCAACTGAATTAATTTGGAAATATCAGCAAACTTATTAGAAAAAATTAGGAAAATTTGAGTGGCGCACCCGAGAGGATTCGAACCTCTAACCTTCTGATCCGTAGAACGGTTTTATCAAAAGTGTGCAATTGGTTATAACTGATGACAACAATAAAATCAATGCTTTAAAGCTTTTTGATTTTTGTTGGTTATTTTAGTTTTTTGCCAAAATTTGTGAGCAAGTGTCCCAAGAGTGTCCCATGAAAATCACAAAGTTTTTCCATCACCTTGATATAGCGAAGGACATTCTTTTTTTAATTTTTGTTTTAGTGAATGAGATATAGCTCCTTCTTTTTCAACTAGCTGTTTAAACTTTCTTAACTCTTCTAACTCTCTTAAAGTATCTTCATCTATAACAATACCTTCTTGCTTTACTTTCATTAAAGTTTTTGCCTTTGGTTTTGCTATTCTTGGTCTGGGTTTAGTACTCTCTTCTTCGTCATCGGAAGAAACTAAATCATCATATTCTTCATAGGAAGTATAATGCTTTTCCTTCGTCATTTTTTTAAAGTCCTTTAATTTATCTTTCACCAATTCATAAATTCTGTCCCTTTCACTTTGTCTTCTAAAAGTTGGCCAACCCATGTCGTTTGGATTACCATTTCTACCACCAATAAATTTCTCAACAAAAGACTTGGTTAAATAATTTTTATCAAAAACCTCTTTTAACTCTGGATAGACAGCGAAAGTAATGTGCATATGTTTTGCAAGAGCTGTTACTAATTCTTGCTCTGTATTCTCCCTTGCTTTTGCGGTTTTTGCTCCATCAATGACTGTTTTATTCTTATGTTCTTCCAAAAAGTCATCAACTGATTTGGTGATTTTTTTGCCCTTTTTATCTTCGTACTCAACGGGAATTATTTCTGGTAGGTGAATTAAATTTACAATACTATCAACAGCTTCGTCTGATAGTCTTGTTAATCTATTATTTGAGGCAATACTACCATCTTTAACTAGGTTTTGTGCTGACCTTATTTTTGAAGCTATCGCTTCTGTAGAGGTTCTTACTGTTGATCCTTCACTACTAGAAGCTTCAAATTCTGGAATCGAAAAATAAGATGTATTGGGGATGTGATTGTAAAAAGTCATAACCAATCCGACAATTTTTAATAAAGACTCTCTGACAAACTCCCCATTTTCTCTATATTGCAATTCTATTCCACGAAGAATCTGTGCTAAACTTTTTTTATTTAGGGTATCGTTTTCTTGTGCTTCTCTTGTATCTTGCCTTAACTCCGTTTTCGAATGTCTTTTCTCATTATATTCCTTAAGTATCTCATCTATTTGCGTATAAAGCGATACCGCGTTCTTCTTGTCTAAAATTGCTATTGAGCTAATATAGTCATAGACCTTTCCTCTTCTTTCCCGAAGAGACTCTCTGTTGTCTAATTTGAATAAACCATCTACTTCCTCATCACTTAGGTTTGATAAAATCCTATAAAAACCTTCTTCTACTAAACCATAAGCTGTTACATGGTCACCTTGTAATTTACCTAAAACAGAAGTTCCTCGACCATCTATTCCGAATTGATATTTTTTCTCCGGAGAAAAGTTAACACTAATAGACTTACTTGCTGGTTTGGACATATTAAAAAAACCTCATAGTTTGTTGTAAAAAATAATATATTCGACCAACAGCTTAAGCCACAACCACGCCTCATCGTTAATAATTTATTACAGCATTTTCAAATACAGGTTTAATATCTTTTATTATTATTGAATGCGAATGCGAGCTCTATTGACTACTATTTCAATTTTCAAATAGTGACTTTATACTAATCTTCAAAGCCTTTGCAATCTTCTCAATATTTACAATTGTGATATTCTTTTCACCTCTTTCAATGCAGCCAATGTAAGTTCTGTGCAATCCGCACTCAAAAGCAAAAGCTTCTTGTGAATAGCCACGCTCAAGCCTCAGCTCTCGCACTTTTTTACCGAATTGTATTTGTATAGATGTTTTCGTATTGACCATACAACCTATCCAATACGAAACACTCTATAACTCTACACTCTATAAATAGCATTTTTTGTTGATAATAAAATTAAATTTAATAATTTTTAACCTTCAACAAATCATTTTTTGCTATGGCTAGACCAACCGTTATGACTCCAGAAACTATCGTAAAATTAGAGGAGTTATTTTTAAGGGGATATAATGACCTTGAGTCCTGTAAATATGCTAGAATAAGCAAAAGTTGTTTGTATGATTTTCAGAAGAAAAACCCATGGTTTTCCGACAAAAAAACACTACTTAAAAGTAATCTAAAACTCAGGGCAAAAATTGTCTTGTTTGAAAAGATTCAAAATGGATGTATTAGTTCTTCTAAGTGGTTACTTGAAAAGAAATCTAAGGAATTTTCTCGTAAAAAAATAACCTAATGTAATATGAAAACGAAAACAGCAATATCTATTGTGATTTTATTATTTATATCCGCTTGCGGTAACATAGATAAATATCCTGAAGCTCAGTATGGCAGTTATGAAGGGTATAAGGAAAAGATTACGCATATAATAAAAGAGAGTGCTAAAAATCCAGATTCAATAGTGATAAAAGGATTCAGCGATCCTAAGAAAACGCTGGTTCAAAATACTGCTTTAAGTGCTTTGTGGAATCCATACTTTCCAGCTTATGGTGTTTGTGTTAGATATAAAGGAACTAACAGTTATGGAGGATATATTGAAGTTAAAGATAACTTCTACATAAAAGATGGAGAAGTTTATTTTGATAGTATTGCTGCTAGTAATAAAGGAAATGGTTATGATGCCACAACATTAAAAAGATATAAGCCATGTAATAATTGGTAAAAAAATAGTGTATAGTTATATTCAGGTTACTTTCTACCCTATGCAGAAACTATATTGATAAGCTGAGGCCTTTATTCTTCTATCTTTACGCCTTTTCTCATTTTTAGTTTTGTGCCTAAAAATAAATTTTTCTTCAATCAAAACTTCAATTGCTCTAACAAGTGATTTTTTATTCCAGCCAAGTTTTTTTGACATTGCATCTTGAGCGATGCAAAAAACATTTCTAACGCCTAAATGATTATATTTAAGCTCTAAAAGCAAAACTAAAGCTCTTGGTTCTTTTCTCAGTCTCACAATTTCTGTTTCATATTTAGCCAAAACATAACCTTCACCTTTTAAAATTATTTTTCCTTCTTCTTTCAGTTTCCAAACATTTTTGGCAGCTCTTTTTACTTCATTTTCATCAAGTGGTTGTTCAAAACAAAAAGTGTTAACTTCAAAAGCAAAATCTTCAAATGATTGGTAATTTTGGTGGTTATTTGCTGCTTTTCTTAGTTGATTGAAAAGGTGATTATTTCGCTGTCCTTCTGCAATTTTAAAATCTGATTCCTTGACTATTAAGGAAGAACGGAATATTCCGCGCGCGCGTGCGCGCGTAATGCTCTCTTTATTCACCAAATTTGGTTTTAATGTGGTAAGACTCATTAAATCATCAAAACAGCCTTTGGTGATTGCGTAATGCGTTTTTTTGTCGGGATTAAATGAGTATGGTGCAATTATTAAACCACCTTCACCTTTAACATCTATTTTTTGCTTATATCCAGTTTGAGATTTTTCGCCATTGAAGGAATAATAAAGATGCCTTCCGCCACTTGGTGTTGAAACAACAAATTTGCTCTCACCAAATTCTGCTTCAAGTTCTTCAAGTGATAAATTTGGATTGTCGCAATCAATAACTGTGATATTAGAAATTTTGCCTGTAATTAAGCCAATATTTGCCGTAGGAAAAAGCTTTATCCATCTATAAATTGTTTGAAGGCTTGGGCGTTTAGTTTGATATTTTTTCCAAGAAACTTTTGGGGCTTTTCCCTCGCATGGAATTATTGCCAAGCCAAGTTCGTAGTAATCCAAAGCATAATTAGCAAAGGGTTGTGGTGGCAATAAATTATCACCACCACTTCCCAAGCCATAGAAATCCGACACGACTAAGATTGCTCTTTGTCATTTGGTTTATTTGGCAGAATTTCAACCTTATCAGTTAAAACATATCTGCCATGCCAACCAGTTGGGTTTTGCTCTTTATGGGTGATTATATTGAGATTATAACCACCACAAAGGCAGTCATGCCGTAAAGCTCTGATATACTCACTTAAACGCAGTGCAAAAGTTTTGGATATTTCCAAAGCTGTGCAGCCTGTTTCACCGTTTTCTATCAAAGCCTTAAGTGTTTTAGCTTTTTGACCTTTTAAAACAAAAACCACCTCTTGGTTGTTTTTGGTTAGCTTGAACCACAAAACCAATCTTTTGGATTTTTGGTTGCAGTTAGAAGAAATTGAAGTATCTTTCTTACTGTCAACTTTAAAGGTAGTTGATTCATGGGTTTGTAGCTGTCCACTCTCCAAAGTTTCAGCTACAAACTTTTCTTTTTGATTAAGATGCATGTTGGTTGCCCTCCATCCACTCAAAAAACTTTTCTTCTAAGATGTAAATTTTTCTTCCAACTCTGCGGATGCATTTTTTGAATCCATTTTGTTCAGAAAAAAATATCCATGAACGAACCGCACCTTCGCTAAGATTTTGTCTTTCGCAAAATTGTTTTACGGAAAAATATTTAGGAGATGCCATCTCCAAGTTTTGGTTTGTCATTTTATTAAAAAAATTGAATTATTAGTAAATGCTTCGAAGCGTTGGAAATAATGGACAAACAACAGTAATAATCAAAAGTAATGATTCCAAGAAATACACTTTATAATTTTTGGAAATTATTGGAATTGTTGGAGAAGTGCTATACCAAAACATAAATCTATACTCCCATTAAAGCCATATCTAAACATTCATTAAAATTCTCAAATTTGTTTCTAATTTTCTTAACTGTATTTTTTACATGGCCCCATTTTTGCTCAATTGGATTG
>JACCDZ010364172.1_pt1 | contig 71840 bp, 66 predicted proteins | sample 7449551 | NCBI WGS metagenome assembly JACCDZ01 (sample SAMN15323452, study PRJNA562643) | freshwater metagenome | isolation source: river surface water | place: USA:Blue River Watershed | collected 2017-08-18 | reverse complement strand
TCTACCAATGGTCGCCGCCCGCCCTGCTGCGCATGGACGCGGGCTCGGCCCCGACCGGCACCGGCGCGCCCGAGGGCCAGCGCGTGCCCGAGGCGGTGCAGTTCCGGCACACCTCGATCCAGACGCCGGAGACCGAGACCACCAGCCACTACTGGTTCTGCCAGGCGCGCAACTTCGCGCTCGACGACGAAGCGCTGACCGAGAAGATTTTCCAAGGGGTGGTCGTGGCCTTCGAGGAGGACCGCACCATGATCGAGGCGCAGCAGAAGATCATCAGCCAGGTGCCCGAGCGCCCGATGATCCCGATCGGCTCCGACAGCGGCATGAACCAGGCGCGCTGGCTGATCGAGCGGCAGCTCAAGGCCGAACAGGCCGCTGCCCAGGTCGCGGCCGAGGCCACGGCCCCGGCGGGCGTCCGCCCGGTGATCCCGGTGGTGGTGGCGTGACGCCGCTGCGCGTCTCGCTGATGCAGCTGCGTGTCTCGCAGGTGCGCGCCGTCGCGCGCGACATCCTGCTCGTGACCCTGCAGGCGCCGGACGGCAGCGCCCTGCCCGGCGCACAGGCCGGCGCGCACGTCGACCTGCACCTGCCGGGTGGCCTGGTGCGCCAGTACTCCCTCACCAACGCGACCGGCGAGACCGCCATGGCGCACTACCAGGTGGCCATCGGCCTCGACGTCGGCAGCCGGGGCGGCTCCGCCTGGGTGCACGCGCAGCTGCGCGTGGGCACCACGCTCGCGGTGAGCGAACCGCGCAACCTGTTCCCGCTCGACCCCGCCCACCGCCGGGTGCTGCTGCTGGCCGGCGGCATCGGCATCACCCCGGTCTACGCGATGGCGCAGACCGCCCAGGCCCTGGGCCTGGACTGGCAGCTGGTGGCCTGCGCCCGCTCGCTGGGGCGCATCGCCTTCGCCGAGGAGCTCATGACCCTGGCCCCAGGCCGGGTGCACCTGCACGGTGACGCCGAGGCCGGCGCGCGCCTGGACTTCTCCCATTGGCTGGAAGCCCAGCCCTGGGACGGCGTCTACGCCTGCGGCCCGCAGCCGATGCTGGACGACCTCCTGCAACGCACCGCCGCCTGGCCGGCCGGGCGCTTCCGCCACGAGAAGTTCAAGGCCGAAGCGGTGGACACCACCGGCGACCGCGCCTTCGAGCTGGTGCTCGCCAAGAGCGACCTGGCCACCACCGTCGCCGCCACCGAGCCGGTGATCGACGCGCTCGAGCGCCTTGGCATCGACATCCCCTTCTCCTGCCGCGAGGGCCTGTGCGGCACCTGCGAATGCGGCTGGACCGAGGGCGACCCGGACCACCGCGACAGCGTGCTCGACGCGCCGGCGCGCGCGAGCGGCCGATTCATCCCCTGCGTCTCCCGCGCCCGCGGCGAGCGCCTCACCCTGGACCTCTAGAACATGAACCTCGAATCGAAAATCGCTGTCGTCACCGGCGCCGCCTCCGGCTTCGGCGCGGCCACCGCCCGGCGCATGGCCGAGGCCGGCGCCCGCGTGGTGGTCGCCGACCTCCAGGCCGAAGGCGCCGAGCGCATGGCCGCCGAACTGCGCGCCGCCGGCGCCCAGGCCGTGAGCTGCGCGGTCGATGTCGCCTCCCAGGCCGACTTCAGCCGGCTGGTCGACCAGACCCTGCAGGCCTTCGGCGGCCTGGACATTCTGGTGAACAACGCCGGCACCACCCACCGCAACAAGCCGGCGCTGCAGGTGACCGAGGACGAGTTCGACCGCGTGTATCGGGTCAACGTGAAGAGCCTGTTCTGGGCCGCGCACAGCGTGCTGCCGCATTTCGTGAAGCAGGGCCATGGCTGCATCGTCAACGTGGCCTCGACCACCGGCGTGCGCCCCGGTCCGGGCCTGACCTGGTACAGCGGCAGCAAGGCCGCGATGATCAACCTGACCAAGGGCCTGGCCCTGGAATTCGCCCGCTCGGGGGTCCGCATCAACGCGGTCAACCCGATGATCGGCGAGACCGCCATGCTCGGCGACTTCATGGGGATGGAGGACACGCCCGCCAACCGCGAGCGCTTCCTCCAGCGCATTCCGCTGGGCCGCTTCACCCGTCCCGCCGACGTGGCCTCGGCGGTCACCTTCCTGGCCAGCGACGAGGCCAGCTACCTCACCGGCGTGTGCCTGGACGTGGACGGGGGACGCAACATATGAGCAGCACCTACAAGGCGCCCCAGTTGCTGATCGACGGCCAGTGGCGCACGGGCCGGCACACGCTGACCCACCCCATCGTCGACCCGGCCGACGGCCAGACCCTGGACCAGCTCTCGCTGGCCAGCGCCGAGGACCTGACTGACGCCCTGGCCGCCACCCAGCGCGCCTTCCTGCAATGGCGCGAGGTGCCGGCGCACGAGCGCTGCGCCCGCCTCGAGCGCGGCGTGGCCCGCATGCGCGAGCGCCAGGAGGCCATTGCCCTGGCCCTCACCCAGGAACAGGGCAAGCCCCTGGCCGAGGCCCGCGCCGAGTGCGCGATGGCGGCGGACCTGATCAAGTGGTACGCGGAGGAAGCGCGGCGCGTCTATGGCCGGGTGATTCCCTCGCGCCAGGCGAACAGCCGCATGACGGTCCTCAAGCAGCCGGTCGGCCCGGTGGCCGCCTTCGCGCCCTGGAACTTCCCGCTGGTGCTCTCGGCCCGCAAGATCGGCGGCGCCCTGGCCGCCGGCTGCAGCATCGTCCTCAAGGGCGCGGAGGAGACCCCGGCCTCGGTGGCGGCGATGGTCGACTGCCTGCAGCAGGAGCTGCCTCCCGGCACGCTGCAGCTGGTGTTCGGCGTGCCCTCCGAGGTGTCGCAGCGCCTCATCAGCGCGCCCGAGATCCGCAAGGTCACCTTCACCGGCTCGGTGCCGGTGGGCCGGCTGCTGGCGGAACTGGCGGCCAAACACCTCAAGCGCATCACGCTCGAACTCGGCGGCCATGCGCCGGTGATCGTCTGCCGCGACGCCGACATCGAGCGCACGGTGAACCTGATGGTGGCCCACAAGTTCCGCAACGCCGGCCAGGCCTGCCTGGCGCCCACGCGCTTCTATGTGGACCAGGCCGTTTACGGCAACTTCCTCGACGCCTTCACGGCGGCCAGCTTCAGCCTCAAGCTGGGGCCGGGCCTGGCGGCGAGCACCCAGATGGGACCGCTGGCCAACGCCCGCCGTCTGGCCGCGGTGGAGGAACTGGTGCAGCAAAGCGTGCACCACGGCGCGCAGGCGCTGCGCGGGAACGCCCCGGACAGCGGCTTCTTCGCCCCGCCCACGGTGCTCACCGAGGTCGCGCCCGACAGCCCCGTGCTGCGGGAGGAGCCCTTCGGGCCGGTCGCCGCGGTGATTCCCTTCGAGGGCATCGACCAGGCCATCCACCTGGCCAACCAGTCCCGTTTCGGCCTGGCCGGCTACCTGTTCACCGATTCGGCGCGCGCCATCGAGCGCGTGTCCGAGCGGCTGGAGGTGGGCAGCCTGGCCATCAACGGCCTGGCGGTCTCGGTGCCCGAGGCGCCCTTCGGCGGGCTCAAGGACAGCGGCTACGGCAGCGAGTCCGGCGTCGAGGGCATGGAGGCTTTCCTCGAGACCAAGTTCACCCACTACTTCGCCTGAGGGCCTTGCACCCGGCGCTCGGCGACTCCCTTTTCCCACCGGCGGGCCTTGACCGGCCCGCCTTTCCCCCTGTTCGACAATCAGACCCAGGAGACAAGCATGCAACGACGCACCCTCATCGCCTCCATCGCCGCAGCCGCGGCCTTGGCAACCACGGGCACGGCCTCGGCCCAGTCCGACCGCACCCTGCGCATCCTCGTCGGCTTTCCCGCCGGCGTGTCCATCGACGTGGTGACCCGCATCATCAGCGAGAAGATGAAGGACGAACTCAAGCGTCCGGTGATCATCGACAACCGACCGGGCGCCGGCGGACGCCTGGCTGCCGACCTGCTCAAGGCCGCGGCCCCCGACGGCAACACGGTGATGGTCACGCCCATCGTCGTGCCGGTGCTGGCCCCCATGGTGTTCAACAAGCTGAGCTACAACCCCGAGGCCGACTTCGCCCCGGTCGGCCGCGTCTGCGATTTTTCCTTCGCGCTGGCCGTGCCCGCCACCTCGCCGGCCAAGACGGTGAAGGAATACGCCGCCTGGCTCAAGGCCAACCCGACGCAGGCCAACTTCGGCTCGCCCGCGGCCGGCAGCCTGCCGCACTTCTTCGGCATCATGTTCGGCAACGCGGTGGGCGTGGACATGGTCCATGTGCCCTTCAACGGCGGCGCGGCGCTGCAGTCCGCGGTCCTGGGCGGCCACGCGCCGGCCGGCTTCGACGTGGTGATGGAGTGGCAGCAGAACGCCAAGGCGGGCAAGGTCCATGTGCTGGGCACCTCCGGCGCCCAGCGCAGCAAGGTGATGCCCGACGTGCCCACCTTCCGTGAGCAGGGCTTCCCCGACCTGGTGGGCCAGGGCTGGTTCGCGATGTACGCGCCGGCCAAGACCCCGGCCGGCCAGGTGGACGAAATCAACCGCGCCCTGAACAAGGCCCTGGCCGCGCCCGAAGTGCGCGAGCGCTTCGCCGCGCTGGGCCTGGAGCCGGGCGGTGGCAGCGCCGCCGACCTGCAAAAGACGATGGCCGAGGACACCCGCCGCTGGGGCCCGGTGGTGCGCAAGTCCGGCTTCAAGGCCGACTGACGCGGCGGGCTGCTGCGGCAGCCCGCGAAGCGGACAAGGAAAAAGGGCCTGTTCCTTTCGGAACAGGCCCTTTCCATATTGGCGCGGCTGGCAGGATTCGAACCCACGACCCCTTGGTTCGTAGCCAAGTACTCTATCCAACTGAGCTACAGCCGCTGAGCCGGCAAGTATAACAGGAAAAAAACCCGTCTCGCCTCTTTCTGTCCCGGACCCGCCAGACGGGTCGGCACGGCCCGGCTTCCCGCGCAACTTCACTTCGGCATGCCCCGGCTCCATACAGGCGGTTACTGATCAAGGTGATAATCAGTGCGCCCCGGAAGCCGCCCTCGGCGCCACGTCCCGGGACGCCCCACACCATCCCATGCGCGACGCCACCCTCCTGGGCCACTACATCGACCTGACCGCCAGCGACGGCGGCATCGTGCGCTCCTACGTGGTCCAGCCGGCCACGCCGGCGCGCGCGGTGGTGGTGGTGCTCCAGCACATGGACCAGCGCATGCCCGGCTGGCAGGGCGGCTCCGGCCGGCCCAAGGTGATGGCCGAGGCGCGGCCGGGCGTCAACCCGCACGTGCGGCAGATGGCCGAGGCCTTCGCTGCCCAGGGCTACCTGGCCATCGCGCCGTCCACCTTCAGCCGCGGCCACTCGGGCACCGACTACGGCTACCGCTTCGAGCAGGGCCGCTGGGGCCAGCGTCTGCTGCGGCCGCTCGAGCCCCTGCCTTCCGACAAGGTCATGCTCGACGTCGAGGCCGGCATCGCCCACGGCCGCAAGCTCGCGCCCTACGCCCGCATCGGCGTGGTCGGCTACTGCTGGGGCGGCCTGCTGGCCTGGCGTGCGGCCTGCGAACTGGGCTACGTCAGCGCCGCGGTCTGCCACTACGGGGGCGGCATGGAGGCGCCCGAGGACCGCGAGCGCCAGCCGCTGTGCCCGACGCTGGTCCACTTCCCCACCGATTCCCGCTGGATGTCGCCCCAGGGCATCGAGGGCTTCCGGGCGGCGCATCCGCCCGTGGCGCCCGGCGCCCGCGGGACCGAGGTTCTGGTGCACCCGGGCCGCTACGGCTTCATGCAGCACCACCACGCCGCCTACGACGAGGCCCTCGCCCGCCAGGTGCAGGCTCGCACGCTGACCTTCCTCGAGCGCGAGCTCGCCGACACGCAAGACATCGACTGATTCGCGCCCGCGTGCGCCTCGCGCCGCACGCCGCACGCCGCACGCGAGTGGCCCGCTCAGACCGGGTCGTTCGAGGCCACCGGCGCCGCGGCCGGCTCCAGCCGCTCGGCCAAGGCCAGGGCCTGATCCACCGGCATGGCCTTGGCGAACAGCCAGCCCTGGGCGCGGGTGCAGCCCATTTGCAGCAGGGCCTCGCGCTGGGCCTCGGTCTCCACGCCCTCGGCGGTGACCTCGAAGCCGAGCACACGCGCCAGGTTGACCACCAGGCGGGCGATCTTGGACTGGCGCTCCTGCTCCAGGCCCGACACGAAGCTGCGGTCGATCTTGAGCCGGCTGATGGGAAACTGGGTGAGACGACCCAGCGAGGAGTAGCCGGTGCCGAAGTCGTCGATCACCAGGCGCACCCCGAGCTCGGTGAGGGCCTCGAGCTGCAAAAGCAGGTGGGCCTCGCCCGCCGCGATCTGGCTCTCGGTCAGCTCGATCTCCAGGCCGTCGAGAAGGCCCGGCTGCTGCGCGAGCTGTGTCCGGATGAATTGAATGAGGCCCGACCCCAGAAACACCCGGGGTGCGATATTGATCGCCAGCCGGGCCTGCGGAAAGCGCGCGAGCAGCCGGGGCTTGTCGGCCAGCACCCGCTCCAGCACCAGCTGGCTCAAGGGGTCGATCAGGTGCGCCTCCTCGGCGACCGCGATGAACTCCGAGGGGGAAACCACGCCCAGCTCCGCGTCCGTCCAGCGGGCCAGGGCCTCGAAGCCGATCACCGCGCCGCTGCGCAGGTCGACCTCGGGCTGGTAGTGCACCTCGATCACGCGGTCCTGAATGGCCTGGGCGAGCCGGTTCTGGAGCATGCGGTGGCGGTAGACCCGCTGCCCCAGCTCCGCGTCGAACCAGGCCACGGTGCCCCGCTGGCGCTGCTTGGCCTCGTTCATGGCCACGTCGGCGCAGATCAGGAGCGATTGCCAGTCCTGCCCGTCCTCCGGGAAGCGGCTCACGCCGGTGGTGACGCTCACCTGCAGGCTGCCACCGTTGGTCAGATCGACCTCGAGCGGATTCAGGCGGTCAAGACCGCGCTGCAGGTAGCTCCGGCTCTCCGGCCCCGGCAGGTCGACGACCGCGATGAACTCGTCGCCCGAACGCCGGCACAGGAGATGGCCACGCGGCAAGGCGTTGCGCAGGTGCGCGGCCAGGCTCTTGATCACCAGGTCGCCGGTCTCATGGCCGTAGTTGTCATTGATGAACTTGAGCTGGTCCATGTCGAAGAACAGCACCGCAAAACCCTGGCGGCTGGCGCCGGCCCGCGCCAGCAGGGTACGCACCTCGTCGGACATGCGGCGGAAGTTCGGCAGGCCGGTCAGGCTGTCCCGGTAGGCCAGGTCACGCAGCTTGTTTTCCGCCTCCTTGAGACGGGTCACGTCGGTGATGACGGTGACCGTGCCCTGGTTCGCGCCGGCCTCGTCGCGGATGCGAGAAATGGACACGGTGGTCGGGATCACCCGGCCGCTGCGGGCGAGGAAGCTGGTCTCGCCGCTCCAGCGCCCCTTCTCGTCGAGGGACTGGGCCATCGCGCGGCTGGTGTCGTCACGGCCCACACTGCGATAGAGGGTGCCGGCCTGGCGGCCGATCAGCTCCTCCCGTGCGTAGCCGGTCATGGCGCACAGCGCCGCATTCACGTCGACGATGGCGCCCTGCGGGTCGGTGACCAGAATACCCTCGGCCGAGGTCTGGAACACCAGCGAGGTCTTGCGCAGTTCGTCGGTGAACTGCTTCTGCCTGCCCAGCATGGTGCCCAGGGCCTCGGTCACTTCGGAGAGCTCGTCCCGGGGCCCGGACCTGCGGACCTCGAGGTCGTCCACCGGCTCGCCTGCCAGCAGGCGCTGGCAGTCCACCAGAAGCTGCTCGTAGCGCTGGGTCGTGCTGTTGGCGAAGCGGCGCGCCCAGGCCACGACACGGCCGATGGTCCACAGGCCGAGGGCGGCGACGGCCGCCACGGTGCCGATCAGGATGGCGATGGCGTCAGTGACCGGATTGCCGACCCACACCCGCAGCAGCGCCTTGGAGTCGCCGAGATTCACCTGGTCCTCACCCTCGGCAGTCAGCCGCCAGCCGATCGAGGGCTCGGGCATGTAGGGCCCGCTGCCCAGAGAGAAAGCCAGGGCCATGTCCGGGTCCAGGCGCAGGTCGCGCACCAGGGCCAGGGCGTCCATCGAGACCACGAGGAAACCCACCGGCGCCTGGGACATCGGCGACATCACCCGGCGCACCAGCAGCAGGTGGGTGCTGCCGTCGTCGTCCTGGTGCGCGCCCACGGTGTTGCGCCCTTCCTGCACCGCGGCCTTCACTTCGGGCAGGTCGAGGAGGGGCGAGGGGTTGGCGCCACCCGGCGCCATGAACAGGCGTCCGCGGTAATCGAGGAGGATCAGCCGGCGGTCATTGCCGCGGTTGAAGCGGGCCAGCAACGGCTCCAGGTAGGCCTCGCGGCCATAGCTGTCGGTCAGGCCCGTCCAGACGACCGGGGCCGCGGCCAGCGACTCCATCTCCGCGCCGGTGTTGGCCAGCTCGGTGCTGACCTTGGTGAGGATCAGGTCACGCTGGTGCAGCGTCTCGTTGCGGAAGTAGGCCCAGCCCGCCAGGACCATCACCACCATCACCAGGGCCGTGAGCAGCAAGACATAGGTGCGCATGATGCGCACCAGCTGCCGGCTGATGCGGCGGCTCAGCGAGGGGGGCCGCTTGACCTCCGCTTCGGACGGCGCGAGCTGAAGGTCCGGGGGCGGGAAGTTCACTTGACCGGCACCAGGTCGCCGCCCGGCTCCATGCGCACAAACAGCACCTCGCGCGGGCCCAGCGCGTCATGCCGGGTGGCAGTGAAGGCCGGTTCATAGCGACGCACCGCGCCGTCGAAGGGCGGCAGGCTCTCCAGCGCGCGGCGCAGGTCCTCGCCGCGGGTGGTGCCGGCCTTGTTGATCGCCAGCGCCAGCAGATGGGTCATGTCGTAGGCGTGAGCCGAGCCGACCGGACTGGGGATGTTCTGGACCGCGGTGGCGCCGGTTTCCTTCAGGAGGGCCGCGGCCAGGCGCTGCGCCGCGGGCCGGCGGTTGCCGACGAAGGTGAAGGTCTGGATGATCTGCATGTCCACCTTGTCCAGCGCATCGCCCACCAGCGTGTGCAGCGCACCCCCGGTGATGCCCCAGTGCGCCACGATTGGCAGGCGCTGGCCGGCGGGCAGCTTGGCGATCTCGGAGACCACCATCGCGCCTTCCCGCTCGTTGGCCACCATCACCAGGGCCTGGCCCTTGGCGGCGCGGCAGGCCGTCACATGCTCGGCGAAGTTGGAGTCACCCCAGTTGTACCAGCGCACGGAGGCCAGGGTCGCCCCCAGGGCCTGGGCGCGGGCGCTCAGGACCCGGTCGGCCGACCGGCCCCAGGCGGTGTTGGGCAGAAGCGCGCACACCCGGGTCGCCTTGTAGGCCTGGCGGACCCGCTTCAGCAGGGCCTCGACGCCCCAGCTGTCCTTGAGCGAGAGGCGGAAGACGTAAGGCGGCACCGGCTCGCCCTCGGTGATCTGGTCGGCCGAGCCCCAGACACTGACCAGGGGCACCTGGAGGCGGTTGGCCTCGGCCAGGGACTCGACGATCACCGGGCTGTACTTGCCGCCGTAGACCGCGGCGAGGCCGGGACGGGCCGCCAGTTCGACGAAGTTGTCACGGCCCCGGGCGGACACACCCTGGTTGTCGGTGGTCACCAGCTGAAGGGTCCGACCGCCCAGCACGCCGCCACGGGCGTTGATTTCGGCAATGGCGACGCGAATGCCGCGCTCGATCGCCTTGGGCGAGGTGCTCGTCGAGATGGAATAGGCCTCGTCGAGGCCGATCAGGACGGGCTCGGCAGCGGTGGCCGGGTTCGCGACGAAGGTGGCCAGGGCCAGGAGTCCCCCGGCCATGCATCGCGAGGCCAGGCGATTCGACATGGTTACAGCGACCTTCAGCACGACACCCCCACAGATAAAGAGCAAAAGGAGAACTGATTGTTGCAGAAACGGCGCAGGCACAGACGATTTGGGCCGCTCAAAGTCTCCAAATGAGAAAAGCCACCCGAAGGTGGCTTTCTCGCGGCATGCTCTGGCCATCGGACGGGCATGGCCGCAAGGGAGGCCCTGGCGCCCGCGCTGGCACGGGGGCCGCACCGGCCCCCAGGATCAGGAGTCGGCCTTGAAGTTCAGGGCCGTGACCAGGCGCCGGCCCATCTCCGAATCGGCGGCCAGCCGGCGGGCGTGATCGGCCGTGGAGCCAGCCTCGATGTGGCCGGCCAGGGGCGTCACGAAATCGCGGATGTCCTGCTGGCTCATGGCGGCACGCAGCGCGGCGTTGAGGCTCTCCCGCACCGGCTCGGGCGTGCCGGCCGGGGCGAAGAAGCCGAACCACTCTCGGATCACGAGTTCGCCGAAGCCCTGCTCGCGATACGTCGCGACCTCGGGCACATAGGGCGAGCGCTCCGGGCCGGAAGTGGCCAGGATGCGCGCCTTGCCGCCCTTATGGTGCTGGGCCATGTCACCCAGCGGGGAGGACATGCCCGCCACCTGGCCGCCCAGCACCTGGGGAATCGCCGGGCCGGAGCCGGCGAAGGGCACGTTGGTGATCGGGAAGTTGGCCAGCATGGCCAGCCGGCCGGCCAGCAGGTGCGGCATCGAGCCCGAGCCGGGGTTGGCGATGGTCGCCTTACCCGGATTGGCCCGGGCCCATTCGGCGAAGTCCTTGATGGTGCGCACCGTCTCGGGGACGGCCGGGCCGACGGCAAAGGCATGGTCGGTGGCATGGCCCAGGCCGATGGGGACGACGTCCGAGGCGGCGTAGTTCAGCCTCGGGAACGAGTGCGGGAAGATGGTGAACATCGACGCCGGCGTGTACAGGATGGTCGAGCCGTCGGCCGGTGCGCCCTTGAGCGTCACCACGCCCACCTGGCCACCGCCCCCGGGCTTGTTGTCGACGATGACTGCATTGGCGAAGGAGCCGCGCAGCTTGTCGCTCACGCGCCGGGCGAAGGAGTCGGTGGTGCCGCCGGGCGGGAAGCCAACGATGATGCGCAACGTCTCGGGACGCGACTGGGCAAAGGCGGCCATGGGAGCCAGGCCCAGCAGGCCCGCGGCAGCGGTGGCACCCTTGATCAATTGGCGACGGGTAGTCATTTCGGCAATCTCCTGTACAACGGACAGCCACGGATGCTGAACGATTCGGGGTTGTACAGGCCCGGCAGGGGACGGCCTACAGGGGTTTTCACCATGCGGAGGCTGGGTGGGGCAGTACCTCACAGCGCGGCATCAGGGTTTACCTTCAAGTGACGCACTTGGCTGGACCTGACAAACTGGAAACGCCCTTTTCGCCAAGGGCGTAGAGCGCCTCCATGGCGGTGGGCCTTGCTCGCCATTTGAACAACTTCACCCAAGCGCGCCATCCCATGAACCCCATCGCTTATGCGGTCCCCGTCTTCTTCCTGCTCATCGCGATTGAACTCGGGTTTGCTTACGCGCGCGGCGCCAAGGTCTATCGGTGGAAGGACAGCCTGACCTCCATCAACGTGGGGATCATGAGCGAGTTCTCCAAGGCGATCGGCGGCGCGCTCAGCGTGCTGATGTACGTCCTCATTAGCGACCGCTTCGGCGCTTTCGTCTGGGACCTGCGCAACCCCCTGACCTGGGTCAGCGCCCTGCTTCTCTACGATTTTTGCTACTACTGGGTGCACCGGACCGGCCACGAGATCAACCTCCTCTGGGCCTCTCATGTGGTGCACCACAGCAGCGAGGAGTTCAACCTCTCCACGGCGCTGCGGCAGTCATCCACCGGTTTTTTGTTCCGCTGGATTTTTTATATCCCGCTGGCCTTGCTCGGTTACCCGGTGCAGGTCTTCGTGGTGGTGGGCCTGATCGACTTCGTCTACCAGTATTGGGTGCACACCCAGTTGATTGGCAAATTGGGCTGGCTGGAATATGTGCTGGTGACCCCGTCCAACCACCGAGTGCACCACGGCCAGAACGACTACTGCATCGACAAGAACTACGGCGGCATCTTCTCGTTCTGGGATCGATTCTTCGGCACTTATGCGGACGAACGCGACGACGAAGTGCCCGTCTACGGCATCCGCAAGCCGCTCGAGAGCTGGAACCCGCTCTGGGCCAACGTGCACCATTTCGTGCAGATCTGGCAGCAGGTGCGATCTGCGCAAAATTGGCGCCATCGCCTGATGTACGTGTTCGCCAAGCCGTCCTGGACGCCCGACAAGGAAGACGCCACCGAGGTCTTCCAAGCAGACACGTTCAGCCGGTTCGACACGAGGGCCGGTACACGCCTCAAGGTGATCGCTTTTTGGTCGACAGTCATGGGCGTCTTGCTCTTGCTGGCGTACTTCTACTTTCAGTCACGCCTGCCACAGCCCTGGCGCATCGCCTACTGCTCGCTCATGGTGCTGGCGCTGGCCGCTGTCGGCGGGATGATGACGCGCACCCGCAGGTCTGCGTCGCTGCAAGCCGTGGAGGCCTGAGCGCATGTCAAGTCTGGCTCTGACCGATGCAGCGCTTTTTCTGGTGGCAGCCTGGCTGGCGTCGAGAAGCCGCTTCGCTATCGGCTATCGGCTGGCATTCGCCGGGCTGGCGCTCCCGGCGCTGCTCGGGTTTCTTCGCTTTTCAGAGATCTACCCGCTCACCGACTGGCACCAGCTGTTCACCCTCCTGAGCGCCAGCGCCGCACTGCCCCTCTTGGCAATTTGCGTGGTGGCACCGGCATCGGTGGTGGCCCAAAGCAAGCAGTTTGCGCTGATCTTCCTGTTCGGCGCCATGCTCATGGGCCTGCTGGTCGCCGGCCTGGGCAAGATCCGCCTTTATGACCAGGCGCTGGGACTGACGAGCATGCTTGTCGTCCTGGCGGTCTTTCTCAAAACGAAAGCCACGTCGCGAGCCATCGGTGCTGTGACCATGCTCGCGGGGTCGCTGCTGTTTGTCGCCAAAGTGGCCGTGCCGCCCTGGCTGGTTCCAGGCGACTGGCTGCACCTGGGCATGGCGCTGGGCCTGCTCTTGCTGGCGCCCCCGGCAATGACCCTGGCCGAGAGCAGCCGCTCATGAGACAGGGGCAGACCGAGTCTGCCCCTGTCTCACCCAGCGCGCCGGAGGAACCGAACCGGGCCTGGCTCACACGGTGAAGATCTTCCCCGGGTTGAGGATGTTGTCCGGGTCCAGCGCCTGCTTGATCGCGCGCATCATCGCGATGGCCCCATCCCCTGCCTCGTCGCGCAGGAAGTCCATCTTGTGCAGGCCCACGCCGTGCTCGCCGGTGCAGGTGCCGCCCAGGCGCAGCGCCCGCGACACCAGCTTGTGATTGAGGTCCTCGGCGGTGGCCAGCTCCTTCGCGTCGCGCGGGTCGACCAGGTAGCCGAAGTGGAAGTTGCCGTCGCCCACGTGGCCGACGAGGAAGTACGGGATGCCGCTGGCGTCGGCCTCGGCCGCCGATTCCAGCAGGCAATCAGCCAGGCGGCTGATCGGCACGCAGGTGTCGGTGCTGATCGCGCGGCAACCCGGCTTGCTCTGGATGCCCGCAAAGTAGGCGTTGTGCCGCGCGGTCCACAGGCGGGTGCGCTCCTCGGGCGTGGTCGCCCACTCGAAGTCCTGGCCGCCGTGCTCGCTGGCCAGGGCCTGCACCGTCTCGGCCTGCTCCTTCACCCCGGAAGGGGAGCCGTGAAATTCCATCAGGAGCATGGCCTCCTCGCGCAGGGCGAGCTTGGCATGGCGATTGACCATCGCCACCGTCTTGCCATCGAGCAGCTCCACCCGGGCAATCGGCACGCCCAGCTGGATGATCCCGATCACCGTGTGCACCGCCTCGGCGATGCTGGGGAAGGAGCAGATGGCCGCCGAAATCGCCTCGGGCTGGGGGTAGATGCGCAGGGTGATCTCGGTCATCACGCCCAGGGTGCCCTCGCTGCCCACCATCAGGCGGGTGAGGTCGTAGCCGGCGCTGGACTTGCGAGCCCGGGTGCCGGTGCGAATCACCTCCCCGCGGGCGGTGACCACCTCCAGCGCCAGCACGTTCTCCCGCATGGTGCCGTAGCGGACCGCGTTGGTGCCGCTGGCGCGGGTGGCGCACATGCCGCCCAGCGTGGCGTCGGCGCCTGGGTCGATGGGGAAGAAGAGGCCGGTGGACTTGAGCTCCTCATTGAGCTGCTTGCGGGTCACACCCGGCTGCACCGTCACCGTGAGGTCCTCGGCGTGGATGGCGAGCACCCGGTTCATGCGCGAGAGGTCCAGGCTGATGCCGCCCTGCACCGCCAGCAGGTGCCCCTCGAGCGAGGAGCCGATCCCGAAGGGGATGATCGGCACCCGATGCCGGGCGCACAGGGCCACCGCATCCTGCACGTCCTGCGTGCTTTCGGCGAACACCACCGCTGCCGGGGGTGGCATGTCCACATAGACGGACTCGTCACGGCCATGGTGTTCGCGCACGATGGCGGCGGTGGAGCATTGCTCACCGAACCGCGTACGCAATTCGGCGAGGAAGGCCTCGGGAACGGGCCGCAGGGCGATGCGGGGCGCCAGTTCGGCGGCGGTGGCGGGTGCGTTCATGGCCAGGACGGTTGCAATGGACCTGCGCATGATATCGACGAGCGCCCGAGGGGGACCGACGGGCATCGGGAGTCCGGGCGGTGCCCTTGGGGAGTCCAACCCTTGGTGGAGGGGGCTGCTTTTCGGGGGACGTCCTGGACCAGGCTGGAGCGGCAGTGCGGCCTGTGCGCGTGTTGCGAAGTGGTAGGGCGTCTTTGATAAAAGTGACTTTTTCTATTCACACTCAATCATGGATGAGAGGAATAGAGCGTGAATGAGCGGCATCTGGCGCCCTGCTGGACCAGATGCTCGCCCGAGGCCTTGCCGTCCCAGGCCCCGCGGGCAGTCTGCAACGTCGGGATGATCCCCCTTCGGATCGGATCGAGGGCTTCCTGCAATCCCTCCGCCCGCGTGGACAGCGAGCGCTAAGCCGCCTCGGCTAACCCGCGTCTTTCCAAGAAGTCCAGGGCGGCGCGGTTGAACGCCTGCGGCTGGTCGCGGGTGACGGTGTGGCCCGCCGCGGGAATCACGATCTTGTCGGCGCCTGGCATCTGTTCGACGACACGCAGAAAGACTTCGCGCATCAGCGGCTGCGTCCGCGCTCCGGTGACGAGCAGCGTCGGCATGGACAAGGCCTGCACTCGCTGTGGGTCCAGGTCCGGCGATGCGCGCTCCGACAGCGTCAGCACCCGCATGGCACGCGCGTTTCGCAATCGCACGGCCATTTGCTCAGGCGAGCCCTGCGTCAACACCTGCTGGCCGAGGATGCCGGCCGAGAGCACGGCTGTGGCCTGCACGTCGTCGCCCCGAAGAAAGGCCTCGCGGGCAGGCGCACGCACATTGCGCTCGTTCTCATCGAGCAGCTTGCGCCCGCGCTCGGTCATTCGGGCCCATGGCGTGAGCGCTGGTTCGACCAAGACCATTGCCCGGACCATCTCTGGCGACTCGAGCGCCAGCATGAGGGTGATCAGGGCGCCGTACGACGACGCAACGAAAACTGCCGACTCCACCCCCCAGTGCCGCAGCAGGGCCTGAAGATCGCGAACCTCCTCGGCCGGATCGTGCGGCGGCGCGTCGGGCCCGGGCAGCGGGTTGTCATTCGGTTGGCTGTAGCGACGGCTGTAGGCAATGAGCCGGAAACGGGACGCAAAGTCGGGCCACTGGCCTGCCGACGACAGGATTTCACCCGCGCCACCGTGCACGAACACCAACGCGGGTGCATCGGCGCCGGTATCGGCATAGTGGAACTGCAATCCGTTGTCCAGGCGTACGGACTGCAGTGGCATCGCTGCCAGGGGGGTCAGCGAGGCGTCTGTCATTCGAGTTTGAGTCCCACTGCCGCTTGGCGCGCCACAGTCTCGGTGCGTGCGAGGTAGCGCGCAAAGTCGTCCGGCGAACCCGGCGGAACCGGCAGCGAGCCAGCCTTCTTCTGGAATTCCTGGTAAACCGGGTCACGCAGCGCGTCCATCAAGGCCCTGTTCAGGCTGTCAACGACTGGTTTCGGCATCGCAGCGGGGCCTACCAGGCCCACCCAGAGCTCGAAGTCAATGCCAGACACACTGCGCGACTCGTTGACGGTCGGCAGGTCCGGGAAGTTGGGGTTGCGCCGTTCGTTCATGGTGCCGAGGAATTTCAGCTTGCCGGCGCGCACGTTGTCGACCCCCACCGACAGCGAGGTGACCAGAAGATCGATCTGCCCACCGAGCAGGTCCGTCATTGCCTGAGCGCCACCCTTGTAGGCGATCTTGTTCAGCTCGATCCCGGCAGCTTTCTCCATGGCGATGATCGACATCGTGACGACGGATGCCGTCCCGGTCATTCCGACGGAGAACCCGCCGGGCTTGCTGCGGGATTGCGCGATCAGCTCGTCGACGTTCGAAGCCGGCAGATTGCCGCGAGCGAAGAGCCCCAGCTGCCCTGCGCTCATACGACCGATCGGCGCGATGTCCTTCATGGTGTAGCGGGCGTTGCGCAGCGTGATAGCTGTCGTGACCAGGTCGTTATTGGCCACCATCAGTGTCTGGCCATCGAGCGGCGGCCGCAACAGGCGCTGGACGGCAAGCGCGCCGCCCGCGCCGGGGATGTTCTCGACCACGACTCGCTGATCGAGCCTGCGGGCCAGCAGCGTCCCCATCAGCCGGGCGCTGTTGTCCAGTGCGCCACCTGCCACATTGGGCACCAGCAGGGTCGTGGTCCGCTCGGAGGACGATTGCGCCCGGGCAGCCAGGCTGGCCAGGCCGCCAGTCACCCCGACGATCCAGTCGCGTCGATTCTGCGAGGGCTGGGACAGGTTCGGAATGCTCATAGAGTGTCTCCTTCACGGTCGATGCCCTGTCGGGCGTGTTGTGCTGGAGCGCACTCTACCCACGCAGATGGCACCTGCGATTCGTATCTCGGAAGCTCACTCCTCGCCAAACGTGAGTCGTTGCACTCAGCCAGGCCGACCGGCGCGCTCGCGGTCGATGAGGAAGTCGATCAGGGCGCGAAGGTGACGCGCGGGCGGAAACCGGTTATTCAGGAAGAGGCCAAAACGACGGCTTGCCCACGGGTCCTCCAGTTCCACGGACACCACGTGGTCCGCATCCTCAAACGGCCAAACCAGCGCCACAGGCAGGACCGTGGCGCCGAGCCCGGCCCGCATCAGGCTACGTGCGCCCTCGAGGGTGGAGGCCCGGTACTTCGGTCGGAATGTGCGGCCCATTGCGCGCGCGGCCTGATCGAGTTGTCGACCCACCGAGGTGAGTCTCGGCCCCCCCACCAGGTCGGTGTCGAGCAGTTCGGCGAAAGTCACGCTGCGACGCGCCGACAGCGGGTGGGCATGCGTCATCGCAGCGACCAGCCGGTCCTCGCGATAGGCGATCAACTCCACGCCGTCCAGCGCCTCTGTCGAGACCACGCCGATGCCCAAGTCCGCGCGGCCGGCCGCGACCGCCTTGGGAAGGGCGAGGCTCTCGGCCTCTTTCACTTCGACCGACACCTCCGGAAAGCGCCGCAGGAACTGCGCGATGTCGGCCGCGAGATCCTGCACCAGCGACGACACGTTGCACCACACCCGCAGGTGACCCCGTACATCCGCAGCGGCCCCACCGAGATCTCCCTGCAGGCCATCGAGGCTGCGCAGGATGTCCCGAACGTGCTGGTCAACGATTCGCCCTGCAGGCGTGGGCACCGTGCCATGGACACCACGCTCGAACAGCTTGGCGCCAAGCTGGTGTTCCAGGTCGAGGATTCGCTTGGTCACCGCCGATGCCGCGATGCCCTCGCGCTCGGCCGCGCGGCCGATCTGGCGCTCCTCGACGATGGTGGCGAACAAGCGCAGCGTCATCAGGTCGGTGGACCTGATCAGCGAAGGCACGCGCGGTGGGTTGGACTGCGGTTTGGCCATGGGTCAAGCATACGGGCAGGGACTGATCCGCCCCGAAGATGCCCTCACCGACCCGCAAGAACCAGGCTGTCCACCCTTCACCTCCCCGGCGCTGGGATCAATGACAGCGGCTGGTTCGCGCGCAGGCGACTCCGGAAGAGCCTCAATCGCAGGACGTCTGGCCGCACACGCGGGCCAGCATCGGAATCCAGACCTCGTAGTCGCGCTTGAGCTGCTTCTCAAAGGCGTCGAGGCCGCCGTTGAATGGCGCAATGCCCTGCGAGGCCAGGGCAGATGCCAGCTCAGGGTTGGCCTTGACCTTCTGCACAGAGGCGCGCAAGCGCGCCAGCAGCTGCGGCGGGGTGGCTGCGGGGGCGAAAGCGGCGTACCAGGTGTCCAGCTTCAGATTGGGAAAGCCGACCTCCGCCGTGGTCGGCACACCGGGCAACATGGTGCTGCGCTCACCGCTGGCGATGGCGATCACACGGATGCGATCGGATCCGATCATGGGCTTGACCAGGGTCAGATCGACCAGGGCGATGTCGACGTTGCCGGCGGCCAGGTCCATCAGCGCCGGGGCTCCACCTTTGTAGGGAACGTGATTGAGTTCGATACCCGTCTCGTTTTGCAGCATCACGCCGGCCAGGTGCAAGGTGCCTCCCACGCCTGCGGAGCCAAAGCTGAGCTTGCCAGGCTGCGCCTTGGCCAGGGCGATGAGCTCGGCAAGTGTCTTGGCCGGCAGGCCCGAGCGGACCGCGATAACGGTGGCGGCATTGCCGACCGCGCCCAGGGGGGTGAGGTCCTTGGCGGCGTCGTACTTGATCTTGCCCTTGTAGATCACGGTGGGAAAGACGATGGATCCAAGACCGCCCATGACCAGGGAGTAACCATCCGCCGGCCCGGTGGCGACCGAGCCGACGCCCACGGTGCCGCCGGCACCGACACGGTTCATGACCACCACCGCCTGGCCCAGGTCGGCCTCCATTTGCCGGGCCACGGCCCGGGAGACCACGTCGCTAGTGCCGCCAGCAGCAAATGGCGAAACCAGGGTCAGGGGCTTACTCGGGAAGGTCTGGGCCTGCGCGCTGATGCCGGCGACAGCCAGGGCAAGGCCCGCCAGGGAGGTAGCCAGGCCGCGGCGGCGGACGCTCATGGGGGTAGGGTTCGGGGTCATTTCTGTCTCCTGTGAAAATTGGCGTGAGGGGAAGTTGCCTTTGCCACCTCGGCAGCAAAGTTCATTTTCCTTCTATATGGGAAATCAGTACACATGATGATCTAGACTGGGCTCGGTGACAAGCGCATAAACCGCAGAAAGCACCAGCCGATCAGTTCCGGCGCCACCGGGCGCCGCAAACGCATGACTACTCCTGCTCGCCGTTCGACAGCCGCCGCCAATTCCCCGCCAGCCGGGAGCAGTGCGCTCACCCGGATGCTGGGGTTGCTGGATTTGTTCACCCTCGAGCAGCCCGTCCTCACGGTCGATGAAGTCATCGGCCAACTCGGTCTGGTGCAGTCCACCGCCTATCGCTATCTCAAGGCGCTGAGTGACAGCGGCCTGCTTGTGTCCCGAGGCAAGGGGGTATACGGCCTGGGGCGGCGCGTCGTCGAACTTGAGCGATTGCTGCAACTTTCCGACCCACTGCTCCACGCCGGCCGGATTGCCATGGCAGGCCTGAGTGAGCAGCACCCCAACCGCACCTTCCTCCTTTGCGCCCTGTACAAGGACGCCACCTTGTGCGTCCACCAGGTGGGCCCGGATGAGATCCGCTTTCAGGGACGCCACCTGCAGATCCTGCGGGGCCGGGGGGCGGTCTTATCGCTCTTCACAGGTGCGGGCTCACAGGCCCTGCTCGCCTACCTTCCCACGCGTAAGCTCGTGTCTCTCCACCAGACCCACGCAGCAAGCATTTCCGACGCTGGCTTGGGAGACGACTGGAAGGAATTCCGCAGCTACTTGGCACAGATCCGCAGGCAGGGCTACGCAGAAACGACGGGGCGCGCGAACCCTGGCATGCACAGCCTCGCCGTCCCCGTGCTCCGCCCCGACGGCAAACTGGCCGCCAGTCTGCTGATGCTGGGGCCAGCCAGCCCGGCGGAGATGAAGCGGTCCGTCGCCCTGGTTCCCGCCTTGCAGGAAAAATCGGCGGTGATTGGCCGCTTGATTGAAGGGAGCCCTGCCGAGGGAGCGCCATCACCCAGCGCAGTCGGGCGGGCCTGACTTCGGGCCCGCCACCGTCCTCAAACGCCTGCGTTATTGGGGTTTTTGTAGGCTTCCTTGACAGCCGGGGTCATCGGGAAGTTGAGGTTGACGCCCTTGGGCGGCACCGGCTTGGTGAACCACTTGTTGTAGATCTCGGCCAATGCACCCGACTTCATCGCGCTGGTGATGGCGCCGTCCACGACCTCCTTGAACTTGGGGTCGTCCTTTCGGTACATGACGCCATAGGGCTCGTCACGCAGGCGTTCAGGCAGGATCTTGAAATCAGCGGGGTTGGGCGTGGTGGCGATCAGGCCTGCCAGCTGCACGTCGTCCAGGATGAGCGCGACCGCACGGTCACTGGTCATCATGAGGAAAGCCTCAGAGGTGTCCTTGCCGCTGAGCTCCTTGATATCCGCCTTTTCCATGCGTCGGTAGGCTCGCAGCAGCTGGATGGAAGTGCTGCCCGCAGTGGTGGCGACGGTCTTGCCGTCCAGGTCGGCGAAGGCATCGATCCTGGAAGCCTTCTTGACAGCGGCGCCGACACCGGCCACGAAGTGGGTAGGCCCGAAAGCGACCTGTTCCTGGCGCTGCTTGGTGTTGGTGGTCGTGCTGCACTCGAGGTCAATAGTGCCGTTTTGCAGCAGGGGAATCCGATTGGTCGGAGTGACCATGGTGTAGCGGACCTTGAGCTCTCGCATCCCCAGCTTGGCCTTCACCGCGTCGACCACGCGCTGGCACAAGTCGACGGAAAAGCCGATCGGTTCAGACCCGCCAGCCAGGTAAGAGAAGGGGAAGGATGCCTCCCGCCCCCCCAGCTCGATCACACCGGTGTCCTTGATCTTCTGCAGTGTGTCACGCGGCTGCGCCTGGGCGGGGAGCGCCTGCATCAGGCACAGGGCCAGCGCGGGGAGAAGGGACTGAGCGAGGGTCTTGCGCATATCGGCTTCCATCATTTTGAACAGAATCCCATTCTAGAAATACATCGAAGAGCAAAAACAATAGAATTTGCTGATCGAATTCAATCGCCATCGGACATCTCATGGACCTGAAGCAGCTGCGCGCCCTCCTGACCGTCGCCGAAACCGGGAATGTCACCAAGGCCTCTGCGCTCCTGAACATCGTCCAGCCCGCCGTGTCCCGGCAGCTGCGCCTGCTGGAGGACGACCTGGGCACCACCCTGTTTGAGCGCGGCCGCCACGGCATGCACCTGACCGATGCCGGCAAGGCCATGGTCGAATACGCCCGCCGCATCATGAACGAGGTCGAGCGGGCGCGCGCCGAGATCAAGCCCGACCAGGGGCCCATCAGCGGGCTGGTCACGGTGGGCCTTCTGCCCAGCACCTCCGACCTGCTCGCCGGCGCCCTGCACGAGGCCGTCCGGCAGCAATACCCGGGGATCCGCCTGCGTATCGCAGTGGGCTACGACGGCTATCTGCAGCAATGGCTGGACTCGGGCGAGGTGGACATGACCTTGCTTTACGACCCCAAACCCAGTCCGACACGGGAAACCCTGACCTTGCTGGAGGAGGAGCTCTGGGTGGTCGGGTCGCCGGCCCACAAACTGCGGACCAAAAAACCAGTGCCCTTTGCCTGGCTGGCCGGCCGACCCCTGGTGCTGTCCAACGCACCCCACGGGCTGCGCTCCCTGGTTGAGCAGGCAGCCGTGCTGACCGGCACGGCGCTGAACGTGGTGGCCGAAACGAATTCGATGAACGTGCAGAAATCACTGGCGCAGACCGACCAATGCTTCACCGTTCTACCCTCGATCGCCGTAGCGGACGACGTCGCGAGAGGCGCCCTCTCGGCGGCTCCGCTCAAGGACCCGCCCATTCGCCGGCGGGTGGTTCTGGCGCTCCCGCGCGCGCGCCAGGTGACCACACCTGTCCGATGCGTGCATCCCCTGCTGGAGCAGTGCATCCGCAAAGCGGTGCAGAGGCGGGTTTGGCCAGCGACCTGGCTGGCCGAGGGCAAGCCCTGAGGCTTACTCGACCGTCACGTTGGCCGTCTGGATGAGGCTGCGATAGCGCGCCACTTCCTGTGCCCAGAAAGCCGTGAACTGCTCAGGTGTGCTGGTGCGGGGCTCAGCGCCCATCTCGACCAGTTTGCGCTGGGTCTCGGGCTGCTTCATGGCGGCGGTCAGCGCCGTGGACAGCTTGCTCACGATAGGCTGCGGCGTTCCGGCCGGGACGGCCAACCCGAACCAGGTGTTCAGGTGTACGCCGGCGAAGCCTTGCTCCACCAGGGTCGGCAGCTCCGGCATGGCCTGGATGCGGGTCTCGGAAGCCACTGCCAAGGCGCGCACCTTGCCACCCTTGATCAGGGGAATGGCGCCGTTGTCGAACATGAAATCGATCTGCCCCCCCATCAGGTCGGTCAGCGCCGGGTTGTTGCCCTTATAGGGAATGTGCACGGCCGAGAACTTCGCGACCGACTTGAACAATTCGGCGGTCAGGTGGCCTGAGTTGCCGTTGCCGCCGGATCCGAAGGACAGCTTGCCCGGGTTGCGGCGCGCGGCCTCGGCCAGGTCCTTGGCTGTCTTGTGGGGAGAGTTGTTATTGACGACCAGGATGCTGGGCACGACGGCAGCCATGCCGACCGGCTTGAAGTCCTTGATGATGTCGAAGCTGGGCTTCTTCACCAGCAGCGGGCCGGCCACGTTGCCGGAGCTGGTGGCCAGCAGAACGGTATAGCCATCGGCCTGGGCGCGCACCATCTGCTGGGTGCCCAGGGCGCCGGAAGCACCAGCCACGTTCTCGACGACCACATTGCCACCGAGCTCGGCGGCCAAGGTGGCGCCGATCAGGCGCCCGATCGCGTCGGCCGAGCCGCCGGGCGGCCAGGGCACGATCAGGCGGATCGGACGCTCAGGGTAGTTCTGCGCCTGCGCGAACAAGGGCAGCAGCAGGAAGGCCAGGGAGAGCCGTGCCAGCAGTTTTTTCATGGGATGTCTCACTTGGAATTGAAGGAACTGCGCAGCCTTGGGTCTGCGCATGTCGGGATGCTATAGCGCTATCGCATCCCGTTTCCAATGCCATTTCGGCATCTAATCCATCGCAAGCTGCAATGACCGCAGATGCCCGATCAGCAGATCCCGCAGCAGCGGCAGGCGGCCAGTGAAGACATGGTCGGCACCGGGCACGACCGTCACCGGCTGGTTCTGGGGACGGGCCCAGTCGAGGACAGAGGCCAGCGGCACCCGTTCGTCGCGCTCCCCGTGTACGACCATCATGCCCGGCACCGCCGGGCCTGTGTCGTAGCGACGCCCGCCTTCCACCTCGCCCGCGGGCAGGCCGGCCACCATGACGGCCCGGAGAGGCAGTCCCTGCGCAAGCAGGCGGGCAGCGACCCGAGACTGGACAAAGGCGCCGAATGAGAATCCGACCAGGACCAAAGGCAGCAGGGGCATGTCGGCAGACGCGGCCACGGTCAAATTGAACAGATCATCGGTCTCGCCCAGGCCCTGGTCATGCCGACCCTCGGACGCGCCAACGCCGCGGAAGTTCGGGCGCAGGACCAGCCAGCCACGCTCGCGCAGGGCCCGAGCCAGGAACTGTGGGACCTTGTGCTGCGCGGACCCGCCCAGCAGTGGCTGGGGATGGGCGACAACCGCAAGCCCGCGAGGCTGAGGTGGATCGGGGGTGTCCACCACCACCTCAAGCCGCCCGACGCCTCCATTCACCAGGACGCTTCGCGTGGACGCCTCTGCGGCGAGCCAGGGTTGCGTCATCGGCTCAACGCATCACGAAGGGATTGCCCGAAGGCGCACCGGTGTTGATCCAGACTGTTTTGGTTTGGAGGTACTCACGGATCGCGTCCTGGCCGTTCTCCCGGCCGATGCCGGAGTCCTTGTAGCCACCGAAGGGCGCCATGAAGCTCACCGCCCGGTAGGTGTTGACCCATACCGTGCCGGCCTGCAGCCGGTCGGACATGCGCACGGCGCGGCCGATGTCACGGGTCCAGACGGCGGCGGCCAGGCCGAAGCGCACGTCGTTGGCGATGCGGATGGCATCGGCCTCGTCCTTGAAACGGATGATGGAGAGCACCGGCCCGAAGACCTCCTCCTGGGCGATGCGCATCTCGTTGTTCACGTCGCCGAAGATGGTGGGTTCGACGAACCAGCCCTTGCCGCACTCGGGCGCGCTGCCCGCGCGGCCGCCCAGCAGCACCTTGGCACCTTCGGATTTGGCCACGTCGATGTACTCCAGCACCTTCTGGTACTGGGGCGGCGTGGTCACCGGCCCGACCTGCGTGCCCACATCCATCGGATCTCCCATCTTGGCCGTCTTGGCCACTGCCACCAGTCGCGCGACGACTTCGTCGTACACGCTGTCCTGGACCAGCAGCCGGGAGCCAGCAATACAGGTCTGGCCCGTGGCCGCAAAGATGCCGGAGATGGCGCCGAAGGCGGCCTGCTCCAGGTCGGCATCCTCGAAGATGATGTTGGGCGACTTGCCCCCAAGCTCCATGGCGGTGTGCTTGAGGTTGCGGCCCGCCTGCTCGTTGATGCGGCGACCGGTCAGATCAGATCCGGTGAAGCTGATCTTGCTCACCAGCGGATGGTCGACCAGGGGCGAGCCGACGTCGGCGCCAAAGCCCGTGACCACGTTGATGACACCGGGCGGGAAACCGGCCTCCTCGAACAGGGCCGCGAATTCCAGGGTGGAGGCCGAGGTGAATTCCGAGGGCTTGACCACCACCGTGCAGCCCGCGGCCAGCACCGGCGCGATCTTCCAGGTCGCCAGCAGCAGCGGCGAGTTCCAGGGCGTGATCGCGGCGACCACGCCGATCGGCTCATGCCGGGTGTAGCTGAGGTAGCCCTTCTTGTCCAAGGGCAGCACCTGGCCCGAGATTTTGTCGGCGAGACCGCCAAAGTAGCGGTACCACTGCGGGATGTAATTGAGCTGACCGAACATCTCGGCGAACAGCTTGCCGTTGTCGCGAACCTCGATTTCCGCCAGACGCCGGGCATCCCGCGCAATCAGGTCGGCCAGCCGGTACATCAGGAGGCCGCGCTCGGTGGCGGACATCTGCGCCCAGGGTCCCTCGGTCAGCGCGGCGTGGGCCGTGCGCACCGCCAGGTCGACGTCCTGCGGGTTGCCGCGGGCCACCTCGGCCCAGACTTCGCCAGTGAAAGGGTTCTGGGTCTCGAACCAGGCGCCGCTCTGCGGCTCGACGGGCTTACCCCCGATGTAATGTTGATAGCGTTTCATATCGTCAAGAAGTTGGTGGCAGCGTGTGCCAGGAGGGCGCAGTCGGCCCCTTGCCGACAAATATTACTTTGCGATCAACTCAGTGCACCAATAACATTTTGAGATTGTGCCAATCAAGTTTCCCGGAAGGGGAACTGCAGTTGCAGGGCCTGCACGCCGCCAGGGCCGGCCTGGAATACAGCCTCGGACTCATGTCGGTCCAGGAAGACGCAGGCACCGGCACCGAGCGGCTCCCCGTCGACCACCAGTTCACCCGAGAGCACGTACCAGAACTGGCCCTGGGGACCGCTCGAACCGGCCGGGAGCATGGCAGCGGGGCCGGCGCGCCAGGACCAGACACCAGCGCCATTGAACTTGGCCGGTGGCATGACCTCAGTGGCACTCGCCCCCTCGCAGACGGCGGTGTCGCCACTCGTATCGATGCGGCCCGACACGAAGGCGACCTGCTTGCGGTCGGGAATGGCGCGCAGCTGCGGGGCCGACTCCGGCATCCACTGGGCACCCGGGTCCCAGGACGGACGCAGGGTCAGGTAATCCGCACCCTCGGGCCCCGCGAAGATGGGCCCATAGGGCGAGTGCGGTCCGGCGAAATGCACGGTGATCGGCTCGATCGGGTGGACGCCAACGCGCCCCCCTCCCCCGATGAAGACCTGGAACTGGTCGACACCGTGGAAATGCGGATCGACCACACTCGAGGCCTCCTGCTCGACGACGTTGGCCATCGGCCCTGGCGGCGGCCTGTCCAGGCCCAGCGCCTTGAGCTCGAAACGATTGGTTCCCATGTAGGTACGCACATGGCCTCCCCGGCCCTTGGGCGTAGCGAAGGCATGCCTGCGCTGGAGCGACTGTTCACGCGTCACTTTGATGATCATGGCTTGACCCTGGCCGATCAGACTCGATGGCGTGCATTGGAGCCGCCCAGGCGGGCCCTGTCCAATCACGATTGGCTCTTCTGCGATCAGGCCGCCTTATGGGGCGAGCGAGGCGGGCGGTCCGGTCAGCCCTGAAGAGGGCACCCTGAGGTGGGCCGAGCAGGGTCCGCGATCAACCCGACTGATCGCGGTATCAGCATTTTCGATTTCCGCTCTCCGCGGCGGGCTCCTAGGATCGCCAGACGCGATAAGACCGAACAACAAGGAGACACACATGGACTTCGGACCGCACATCACCCATGGCGCCCTCGGCACATCCGACAGACGCCGATTCCTCGCCACGCTGGCGGTCGCCGGCTCCGGCACCCTCGCCGTCCAGGCAGCGATGGCCTCCACCGATTACCCCGTCCGCCCTATCCGCTGGGTCTCGGCCTCGCCGGCAGGCAGCGGCGGCGACGTGATCGCCCGCCTTGTGGCCACCGAGGTGGCCAAGGCTCTGGGGCAGTCGATCGTGATCGAAAACAAGCCCGGCGCCGACGGCATCATCGCAGCCCAATCGGTGGCCACGGCCAAGCCCGATGGCTACACGTACCTGTTCAACTACACCAGCCACGTCACCAACCCCAGCCTGCGCTCCCAGCCCTTCGACTCCGTCAAGGATTTCACCCCGATCTCCATGGTGTCGACCAACTGGACCATCCTCCTGGTTCGCAGCGAGTCCTCGGTGCGCACGGTCAACGACTTGATTGCCGCTGCGAAGAGGAAGCCGGGGGGACTGTCGGTGGGCTACCTGCCGGGTAGCGTCACGCACCTGGCCGCCGAGTTGCTCTTCTCGGAAACCGGCATGGATGTGCTCCGCGTCCCCTACAAGGCCAACAACGACGCAGTCAAGGACCTGCTGGGCGGGCGATTGGACTTCGCCTTCAGCACGTACGCGCCAGTGCAGGGCTTCATCAAGAACAACACCTTGCGCGCCCTGGCCGTCTCCGACCCCAAGCGCTCGGACCTGCTGCCCAACATCCCGACCATGGCCGAGACCCTTCCTGGCTTCGTCGCCACAGGCTGGTACGGCCTGGTGGGCCCCAAGGGCATGCCGGCCGACGTGGTGGGCGTCATGAATCAGGCCCTGCGGCGCGTCCTTTCGGATCCGGAAATGCGCGACCGCATGCACGGCCAGGGCAGCGACCCCGCGCCCAACACGCCCCAGGAATTCGCGGCCTTCATCGCGGCAGAGATCCCTAAATGGGAAAAGGTGGCCCGCAAGGCCAAACTGCAAATGCAGCCCTGAACCAGGAGCGCCCTGGCCGGCCGCGAGGCCGGGGCCAAGCGAAAAGCCCATCCGTCGCCAGATGGGCTTTTCATGAACGGTGGCCCCAAGGCCAGCATCAGCCTCAGAAGGGCTTGAGGCCCAGGTGGGCTCGGAAGCGGTTCTTCACGTAAACGCCATCTCGCGGCGGCAGGGCGCGCGGCGGCTCGTCGGGACGGATGTAAACCTGGAACAGCGCCGTGCCCTTGCGCGCGTTGACGCGCTTGGCAACTTCGGCGAAGCCTTCGACCTTCTCCACGACCTGGGCATCCTCGATGCCACAGCCCTTGGCAACGGCCACCAGGCTGGTGCCCAGGCTGGTGTGACTGCGCTGCATGCCGGTTTCTCCGAAGTGGCCGTTATCCAGCACCACCACGGTCAGGTTCTTGGGCTGCTGCACGCCGATGGTGGCGAAGCTGCCGATCCCCATCAGGGCTTCGCCGTCGCCGGTCAGCACGAGCACAGAGCGCTCAGGCTGGGCCAGGGCCAGGCCCAGGCCGACGGAGGCCGCGCCACCCATGGCACCCCAGAGGTAGAAGTTGCTGTCGCGATCGCCAGCGGCGTACACGTCATAGGAGGGCGAGCCCAAGCCGGTCACCACCAGCGCATCGGGGGCTTCCTTGAGCAGCTTGGCCACGAATTCGCGCCGATCCACGGCGCCTTGCACATGCGTTCCAGACATCAGTTGCGCTCCCACTTCTTGCGGCCGATCAGGCTCTGCGACAGCAGCACGGCGACCTGTTCGCCAGCCACGAAGGCGGCATCGAACGCCGCGCTGGTGATCTCCTCGACCTCATCGGGATCGGAGACGCGGAACACGGTGATGCCCATCAGCTCCAGCGCTTCCTGCGTCTTCTTGCCCATGGGCCCCTGCCAGGGGTTGAACTCGGCGTACTCGCCGCGCATGGTCACCAGGGTGAGGAAGGGGAAATTGCAGCTACGAAGCAGGGAGAACATGTTCACGCAGTTGCCCACGCCGCTGCTTTGCATCAGCAGGACGGCACGCTGACCTCCCAGCCAGGCGCCGCTCACAACGGCAACGCCCTCTTCCTCCGTCGTCAGAACGACGTCCCGGATGTCGGGGTCAGCGACGGCCGCGCGGATCGCGAAAGAGTGACCGGCATCGGGAACGTAGGCGATCTGCTGGACGCCCCCTTCCTTCAGCACCTTGAAGACGGCCTGCTGCCAGGCAGGCGCAGACGCAGTGGGTTGACTCATGAATGGTTCCTGCTCGAGGTTGAAGTTGGGATCCTAATATCTGATGGAGAAAGACTTCCAATAGAGTTTCGTGATTTCACTGATCACTTCTTCGCATCGGCCCGACGGCAAGTGCCCGGGCATCGCCGTTCGCTCAGAATAAGCGCGGCTTATCGGAGAATGGGTACAACATGAAGTTGCGTCACATCGAGGTTTTCCATGCCCTGATGACCTCCGGCAACATGACAGAGGCCGCGGCTCGGCTGCATGTCTCGCAGCCCGCAGTCAGTCAGGTGCTCAAGCATGCAGAACAGACCCTGGGACTGACCCTGTTCCAGCGCTCGCGCGGCCGCCTCCTGCCCACCCCCGAGGCGAAGGCCCTGCTGCCGGAGGTCGACGACATCTTCAACCGCCTCGAAGCGCTCAACCGGTCAGCGCAGAGCCTGCGCAGCAGCGCGGCCGGCAGCGTGACGGTTGCCGCCCTGCCGGCCATCGCCAGCTTCGTCCTGCCCCGCCTGCTCAGCTCCTTCGCCAAGAAGCGGCCGCAACCGCACATCGTCCTGCGGGTGCTGTCGAGTTCGCAAGTGCAATCCAGCGTGCGGGAGTGGAAGTCCGATTTCGGCCTGATCCACCAGCCCGGCGGGAGCCTGGACCCCAGCCTCCACGCGGAGGTCCTCCACCGGGGCCGGGTCGTCTGCGTGCTCCCGCGCAAACACCCGCTGGCGCGCCGCAGCCGCATCGGCCCGGCAGACCTCGCCGACACCCCGATGATCACGGCGGGCCCACAGTCAGAGCTGCGCGCCCGGATCGAAGCCAGCTTCGCGGCGCAGGGTCTGGCGCACCAGGTCCGCATCGAGTCGAGTTCTTCATTGGCGGCCATCTTCATGGTGGCCTCCGGCCTGGGCGCCGCCTTGGTGGAGTCGACCGGGATGGTCGAGAACTTTCCCGACCTGGTCGAACGCGACTTCGAGCCCGCCATCGAAACCCGCATCCTGCTCCTCGAACGCGGCGATCGGCCCAAGACCCGACTGGCCTCGGCATTCCACAAGCACCTGGCCGACAGCCTGGCCACTGAATAAGTCCAACTTATAGGGCGCACCCAATAAACGATTGGCGAGCAGCCTTTCGGCCCGTTACCTTCGACGGTGAGCCGTGCCAACAACAGCGGCCATGGAGACACCCGATGGACCGATTCGATCGTCGTAGCGCCCTTCGCCTGCTGGCCGGCGCACCCCTGCTGACCAGTGCCATTCACCCCGCGCTGGCAGCTGATCCCTATCCCTCCCGCCCGATCCGCCTGATCGCGCCCTTTGCCGCCGGTGGCGGCAGTGACACCCTGGCCCGCCGCATGGTCCCGCTGCTGGGCGAGGGACTGGCCGAGCGCATGGTGGTGGAAAACAAACCCGGAGCCAACTCCATCCTGGCCACCATGGCCGTGGTGCAGGCGCCCCCGGACGGCTACACCCTCCTGCTGCAGCAGAACACCATCCTGATCAATCCCTTCTTGCAGAAGGACCTGCCCTACGACCGCGACCGCGATCTGGCACCGATCAGCCTGGTGGCACGCACCCCCCACGCCCTGGTCGTCCCCAACAGCCTGCCGGTCAAATCGGTCAAGGAACTGGTGGACTATGCGAAAGCCAACCCGGGAAAGCTCAACTACGGCAGTGGCGGCATTGGCACCAACAACCACCTCGCCGCCGAGATGCTGCTGAAGGCCGCCGGCATCAAGATGGAACACGTGGCCTACAAGGGTTCGGCCGAGTTCATGCGTGACCTGCTCCCCGGCGTCCTGCAAATGGGTTTCCCGGGCGTGGATCAGGCGGCACAGGTCGCCAAGCAAGGCAACGCCCGCGTCCTTGCCGTCACCTCAGCGCGCCGCTCGAGCCTGTTACCGGACACGCCCACGCTGACCGAACTGGGCTACCCGGTCGAAATCGCCTCCTGGACAGGCTTTTTCGCGCCGGTCAAGACGCCCCTCGACATCCAGCAGAAACTTTCCCGCGCGTTCCAGGGTGTGGCCCGCAACCCGAAGTTCCGCGAAGTCACGCCGTCCTATGAACTGGTCGGCTCAACCCAGGAGCAGTTCGCGGACTTTCTCAAAAAGGAAAGTACCGCCATGGCCGCCTTGTTGAAAAACATCGACCTCAGCCCCGCCGCGGTCACCAGTCGTTAACCCCGGCACCGGCAAGCCTCAGCTCCCCCGCCCACGCGGCACTCGTCGCGAGGGTGTCTCTTTGCTCAATTTTTCAGCGTGCAAGCCAAGATGATTTCCAACATGACGTCGCCCCCCTCCACAGGCAGTCCAGGTCCGCTCGCCGGCCTCAAGGTCCTCGAAGTCGGCAGCATGTACGCTGGCCCCTTCTGCGGCCAACTGCTGGGCGATATGGGCGCAACGGTCACCAAGATCGAGGCGCCGGGCAAGCCCGACACCCTGCGCACCTGGAGCTATGCGGACAAGGATGAGGTAAGCTTCTTCTGGGGCCACCTGTCCCGCAACAAGCGCTGCATCACGCTGGACGTGAGCCAGCCGCAGGGACGCGACCTGTTCCTGCGCATGGCCAAGGACTACGACGTCATCGTGGAGAACTTCCGCGGCGGCAACATGGAGAAATGGGGGCTGGGCCCGGAGGATGTCTTCGCCGTCAACCCGCGCATCATCTACGCCCGCGTTTCCGGCTTCGGCCAGACCGGCCCCTACGCCAACAAGCCGGGCTTCGGCATCATCGCCGAGTGCATGAGCGGCCTGCGCTCGATCACCGGCTACCCGGACCTGCCGCCGGTGCGAGCGGGCATCAGCATCGCCGACGCGGTCGGCGGCATGTTCACAGCCTTCGGCGTGACCAGCGCCCTGCACGAGCGCCAGAGCAGCGGGCGGGGCCAGGTGATCGACACCGCCCTGTACGAGGGCCTGTTCATGCTGATGAACGACTTCGTCGCCGTCTATGAGGCCCTGGGCGTGGTCAAGAAGCCGGTCGGCGCGCGCAACCCGCGCGTGGTGCCCACCAACATCTACAAGACCAAGGACGGCGAGTACGTCGTGCCCGCCGCCGGATCGGACCCGGTCTTCAAGCGGATTGCCGCCGTGATGGGCCGGCCTGACCTGGCCGAGAAGTACGGGCGCGCCCAGGTGCGCGCCGACAACGAAGAAGTCGTCGACGGCGAGGTGGCCAACTGGATCGCCAGCCATACGGCCGAGGAAGTGCTGGCCCGCATGAACACCGGCGATGTGCCGGTGGCCAAGGTCTACCGGGCGCCCGACATCCTGAACGATCCGCAGTTCAAGGCGCGCGACATGCTGCTGCCCATGGAGTGGCCTGGCATCGGCACGCTGCACTACCCCGGCATCGTGCCCAAGCTTTCCCGAACGCCGGGCTCGGTGCGCTCCGTGCTCCCGCAGATGGGGCAGCACAACCAGGAGGTCTATGGTCAGGAACTGGGCATGAGCGAGGCCGAGATGGCCAGCCTGTCCGAAGCGGGGGTGATCTGATGAGCATGGGAGCAGTCATTTCGGGAGTCGGCCATAGCGAGTACGCGCTCAAGTCGCAACGCACCGCGGCCGCCCTGATGGGGGATGCCCTGGTGGCCGCACTCGACGAGGCGGGCCTGACCAAGAAGGACCTGGACGGCCTGATCGTCCAGGGGGGGCTGGACTACGACATGATCGGCTTCGACTTCGGCATCGAAGCGCGCTACAGCCTGCAGACATGGGCCCACGGCCGCATGACTGGCCCGGCCGTCATGACGGCGGCGGCGGTCGTGGCCGCGGGCCTGGCCACCCATGTGCTGTGCATCCACGCCCGCTCGGGCGTGACCCAGTTCGGCGGTCACAACGACAAGGAGTCCAGCCGCGAAGGCGGCGGCGCCCACGGCGAGGTGCCCTACTACGGCATGACGGCGCCAGCCAATGCGGCCGCCCTGAGCTGGCGCCGCTACGTCCACCTCTACGGAGCAGATCCGGATGCTCTTCAGCATGTGGTCACCAACCAGCGCCGCAACGCCGGCCTGACCGAGCATGCGGTGCTGCGCCACAAGCCGCTGGACGCCGCGGCCTACCTGCAGGAGCGGGTGATCATCGAGCCGCTGCGCCGCGCCGATTTCGCGCTGCCCAATGACGGCGCGGTGGCCGTCATCGTCAGCCGCGACACGGCGGCACCCAGGGGGGTGCGCATCCTCGGCGCCCAGGGCCTGGCCACCGGCCGCTCGGAAGCGGTGTTCGCCATCCCCGGCATGGGCCTGGCCTACCAGGATGAGCCGTGGCAGTGGCAGCCGGCACCGGTCTTCGCCATGGCAGGGCTGGAACCCAAGGACGTGGACGTGGTCGGGATTTATGACAGCTTCTCGCCCTCCATCCCGATGGAGCTCGAGCGCTATGGCCACTGCCCGATCGGCCAGGCCTGGAAATGGATGGCCAATGACCGCATGGCACCCGACGGCGAGCTGCCGGTCAACACCGGAGGCGGTCATCTGGCCGAGTCGGGCATGTCGGGCTGGAACCATATGGTTGAGCTCTACCGCCAGCTGCGCGGCCAGTGCGGCGCCCGCCAGGTGCGTGGCGCCCGGATCGGACAATTCATCAGCCCCAATGGCTGCTCCCTGCTTCTTGGAGCCCCCCAATGACCGGGACGACCCTCTCCCCCGATTTCTGCCCGCCGGAGTCGCTACTGCCGCGTCGCACTCCCGACAACGCCGGCTACTGGGATGCTGCCGCGCGTCATCACTTCGTCGTGCCACACTGCGGCAACTGCGGACGCGACTTCTTCCCGGTCTCTCCGCGCTGCCCGCACTGTCTGAGCAACCAGGTGCAATGGCGTGCACCCCATGCGGGCGGCACGGTAGCCAGCTGGATCCGCTACCGCAAGGCCTACTACCCTTGGGTTGAAGCGCATCTGCCCTATGTCGGTCTGGTGGTCGACGTGGTGCCCGGCGTGCGTATCCCCATGCTGGCCTGGCCCACCCCGACCCGGGACCCGAAGATCGGCGACCGGGTGGAAATCGGCTTCCTGGACGTCCGAGAGGGCGTCTCGCTGCCCGTCTGCCGCCTGGTCGACTGAGCGCCCTGGATCCCCCGCCGCGGCCTCTGCATCGGCTGCGCGGGGAGTCGTCCAATAAAATGCCGGCATGGATCTGAAGCAGTTGCGCGCCATGCTGGCGATCGCCGAGACCGCCAGCGTGACACGGGCGGCCGACATCCTGCATGTCGTGCAGCCAGCCATCTCACGGCAGCTCAAACTGCTGGAGGAGGAGCTTGGCGTCGCCCTGTTCGACCGGGAACGGCACGGCATGGTCCTCACCCCGGCCGGCCGGCGTTTCGCCGAGAGCGCGCGCCGCGCCCTGCTCGAACTCGACACGGCCAAGGCCGCCATCAGCCCCCGCTCCCAGACCATCGCCGGCTACGTGGTGGTCGGCTTCTTCCCCAGCGCTGCCGACCAGTTGGTCAGCAGCCTGATGGGGCGTGTCCGCCAAAGCTACCCGAATGTTCAGGTGCGCAGTTACATCTCCTACCTCTCGGACCTCGAACAGGCCCTGGAGAAGGGGGAGGTTGACCTGGCCCTGGTCTATGTCCAGGACGAGTCCTCCGCCCGCTTTCCGCGCGAGGCGCTGCTGGAGGAATCCCTCTATCTGGTGGGAGCGCCCGACGCCGAACTGGACATGGACAAGCCGGTCTCCCTGGCCCAGATCCGAGAGGTTCCTCTCATCCTGCCAGCGCGACCCCATGCCGTGCGCGAAATGGTCGACCGCGAGTGCGCCGCCAGCGGCGTCACGCTGAACATCACCGCCGAAACCCGGTCCATGGACGTGCAAAAAGGCCTGATCAAGAGCGGCGTGGGCCTGTCCATCCTCTCTGGCTTTGTGGTCGCCGAGGACGTCAAGCACGGCTTGCTGACAACCACCCCGATCGCCTCCGCCAACCTCCGCCGCAAGCTCTACCTGGCTCGCAGCGCCGGCCGGGTGGCCTCGCCCGCCGCCAACTGCGTGCTGGAAGAGTTGCGCGAGCTCGTACGCGACTGCGTTCGGCAGGGGCTGTGGCCCGGTTCTACTCTGCTGACCTGAGGACCTGCTCCTCCGCCCCGGACAGTCGCGAGGGCCTTGATGGGAGCATCAGGAATTAGCATTTCCGCCGCCGACCCATGTGGACCTAAGCTCGCCACTCTCCAACGTTCCGGTCTACAGCCATGTCTCTGCGTACTCCTCACCCCCGCCGCCTGTTCTTGCTGGGCACCCTGGCCCTGTCCTGCCTGACCTCAGCCTGGGCCGCCGAACCCGCCTACCCCAACCGTCCGATCAAGCTGGTGGCCCCCTTCGCCGCCGGCGGAGCCGCCGACGTTCTGGCCCGCACGCTGGCCGATTCCCTGCGTCTGGAGCTGGGACAGCCGGTGGTGGTCGACAACCGCGGCGGCGCGGGCGGCACGATCGGCGTCGGCGCAGTGGCGACGGCCCCTGGCGACGGCTACACCATCCTCCTGGGCGGCAATGGCTCCATGGTCTTTACCGAAGGCGCCTACAAGTTGAGCTACAGCGTGCTGAAGGACCTGCGCCCGATCGGCATGGTGGCGTCGGCCCCGGCCGCCGTGGTGGTTCGCACCTCCCTGGGGGTCAATAGCCTGCAGGACCTGGTCCAGCGCGCGAAAAAGGCCCCGGCCCTGACCTATGGCTCGCCCGGCGTGGGCTCTGCCTCCCACCTGGCGGGCGTGCTGTTCGAGCAGATCACCGGCACCGACATGATCCACGTGCCCTACAAGGGCCTGGCTCCCGCGCTCACCGACATCCAGGCCGGCAACGTCGACCTGGCCATCGGCAACGTGACCACGGTGGCGCCCTTCATCCAGTCGGGCAAGCTCAAGGCCCTCGCAATCGCGGATACCCGTGAGTCCGCTCAGCTGCCCGGCATCCCCACCTCCGCGGCCGCCGGCCTGCCCGGCCTGCAGATGTCCACCTGGTACGGCGTGATGGTCCCGGCCACCACCCCGGATGCCATCGCCAGGCGCCTGGAGCAGGCCCTGGCCGCCGCCATGAAACGGGAGGCCTTCGTCAAAACCCTGAATTCCCAGGGTTTCGATCAGGTGTCCGATCCTTCGGCCGCGCCCTTCGGCAGGATCATCAAGCGCGACTACGACCAGTGGGTCCCCCTGATCCGCAAGATGAACATCCAGATGCCCTGAGCCCGGGCGATGACCTGGTAGCGCGCCCTCGCACACACCCCAGGCCTTAGCAAAAAGCCCCCGCGATGCGGGGGCTTTTTCGTGGCAGATCGATCCGGCAGAGGCGGTGCGTGCGCGCCCCGGCCGTAGCCCTCAGGCCGCAGCGGTCAGCTGGGACGCGGCCTGATAGCCCTCCTGGATGGCGTTGGCGAGCCGGCGAGGCGCAAAGGCGTCGCCCACGATGTGCACTTCCGCCTGACCGGCCTCGCGCAGCGCCAGGGCGATTTCGTCATTGGCACGCTGAGCGCCGATCCAGACCAGCTGCTCCACCCCCTCGATGCGCTCCTCGCGGTCGCGGTTGTAGAAGTGGCGCAGCACCACCGCGCCGCCCTCACAGCGATCGACGAAGGTGTTGGGGAGCAAGCGCACACCCAACTTGTCCAGCTCGCGCAGGGTGCTGATGCGGGTGACCTCGGCCAGCTCGCGCAAGGGCTCCAGAAAGCGGGTAACGTAGGTCACCTGGCAGCCGCGGCGGGCCAGGAACTCAGTGGTCGTTGCGCCCCAGAAGAAGCCATCCTCGTCCATCACCACGACACGAGCGCCCGGGTTGGCGGTACCCATGGTGACGGCCTCGACGCTGCCGTCGTTCGGCATCTCCGGCACATAGGGCGAGGCGCCTGTGGCGACGATGACCGAGTCGGCCTTCTCGGCCAGGACGGTCTGGACGTCGGGCGCACTGCGCAGGCGCACGTCCACGCCCAGCTGATGGACCTGCCGGACCAGCCAGGGCAGGGCCAGGCTGGACTCGTTGTAGGGCTGGTGGCCCTTGGCCCAGACCAGCTTCCCCCCCAAGGCAGGGCCCTTCTCGAACAGCACCACCTCGTGGCCGGCTTCGGCGCTGGCGCGCGCCGCCTCCAGGCCGCCGGGGCCGCCGCCCAGCACCACAATCTTCTTGCGACGCTTGGGCGTGGGAAAGGGCACCAGCTCCTGACCCACCGTGGGATTGATCGCGCAGCGCAACGGCTGAGCGGCCGTGATCCAGACCCAGCATTTCATGCAGCCAATGCAGCGACGGATGTCTTCGTCCTGGTCCGCCTCCGCCTTGGCCGCCCACTCGGGGTCAGCCACCAGGGCGCGGCACATGCCGACCATATCGGCCTGGCCCGAAGCGATGATGTCCTCGGCCTGCTGGGGCGTGGTGATGCGCGCACTGGCAGCCACCGGGGCCTTGAGCACCGGCTTGAAGGCCGCCTGCAAATCGTTGAATGCCGGTGCCTTGAAGTGGGCATCGGGCAGGTGGTAGTCCAGGGTGTTGAAGTTACCCTGGGCCAGGGAAAAGTAGTCGATCATGCCCAGGGCGTCGAGCATCTGGGCCGCCTCCAGGGTCTGCTCCAGGTCCAGCGCGCCGGGCCAAAACTCGTGCACGCCCATCCGGTAGCCCACCATGAAGTCGGCGCCTACCCTGTCGCGGACCGCTTGCACGATCTCGCTGGCGAAGCGGACTCGGTTGCGCATCGAACCGCCGTACTCATCCTCGCGGATGTTGCTGAACGGCGAGAGGAACTCCTGGATGAGGTGACCCTGGGCGCCGTGGATCTCGATGCCGGCGCAGCCAGCCGCCTTGGCGTTGAAAGCAGCCTTGGCGAAGCCGTCGACCACCTCGCGGATCTCGCCCTTGGTCATCGCATGCGGAACGCCGCCGCTGTGCGGACAGGCCAGGGGCGAGGGCGCCCACAGGGTAGGGTGCTCGTTGGCATGGTGCTGGCGGCCTCCATGATTGAGCTGCGCGACGAACAGCCCGCCCTCAGCGTGCACCGCGTCGGCCACCTTGGCCAGGTGGGGGATGGTTTCGTCGCGGTAGATCACCAGCGACTCGCTGCGACCGCGCATGCTCGGATGCACCCGCATGGACTCGCTCACCACCACCGCCGTGCCACCGCGCGCGAGGCGACGATGCAGCGCGATCATCTGCGGCGTGACCTGGCCGTCCTTGCCGCTGTTGGTCCCGGTGGCCACGCGCATGACGCGGTTGCGGGCCATGTGCGGGCCGAGTTTGATGGGTTGAAACAGATGGGGGAACTTCATGGGAAGGTCATGCTAGGGAGGGGCCCGGACAACGTCCAATACCGATTGGCAATGCTGGCATCAGCCCGAAGCATGTGCCGACGACATAGAGGGAATTGATGGCAGGAGACCCAATTTCGATTGGACGCTGCCGCCTTGACCTCCCTACGATCCCGCCATCGTGAACAGCCTCCACCCCGGACCTGCGCAGCTGCGCGCCGAACTGCTACGCGTCCTGCCTCCCGATGCGGTGGTCATGGGCCAGGCGGGTGAGACAACCTACCGCCGTGATGGCCTCGGCCATGCCGAGGGCGACCCGGCGGGCGTGGTGCTGCCGGCCACCAGCGAGCAGGTGGCCGCGGTGATGCGCCTGGCCCACCGCGCCGGCGTTGCGGTGATGCCTCGCGGTGCGGGCACCTCCCGCTGCGGCGGCGCCATTCCCCTGGGCCGCAGCCTGGTCATTGGCACGTCACGGCTGCGGGCCATCCTCAATTTCGACCGTGACCTGGGCACCCTGCGCGTCCAGACCGGCCTGCGCAACCTGGCCCTATCCGAGGCAGTGGCCGAGGCCGGCTGGTACTACGCGCCAGACCCCTCTTCGCGCCGCACCTGCACCATCGGCGGCAACATAGGCTCCAACGCCAGCGGCGCCTGCGCGCTGCGCCACGGCACCACGGCCGACCAGGTCCTGGGCCTGAGCGCGGTACTCCACGACGGCCGACTCCTGCATCTGGGCTGCCATGCCGAGGCGGGCACCGACCCGGCCCACGATCTCATGGCCTTTCTCTGCGGCTCGGAGGGTCAGCTGGCATTCGTGACCGAGGTCACGCTGCAGCTGCAACCCTTGCCCGAGGCCCGGCTCGGCCTGCTGCTGTCCTTCGACACCGAGGCCCAGGCCCTGGAGGCCGCGGCCGGCGCCCTGGCGGCCGGCGTGCTGCTCCAGCGCCTGGAGTTCATGGACGCGCACGCGGTGGCTCTGATGGAGAGCCTCGCCCCCAGCGGCCATGACACCCGCGCCGGCGCCAGCCTGCTGCTCGAGCTTCAAGGGCTGGCGGCGGAGGTCGCCGCCGACCGTGCCGAGCTGGAGGAACGGATCCCGGCCTGGCGACCGCGCACCTGGCAGGCAGCGTCCTCTGAGGCGGCGATCGAGGCCCTGTGGCAAGGGCGCAGCAACATCTATCAGGCGGTTTCCCGGGCAGGAGCCTTCGAATGTCTGGACGTGGGCGTTCCACTGAGCCGTCTGAGCCAGGGCCTGGAGGCCGTCCGTCGCTGTGCCCAGGCCCATGCGCTGCACCATGCGGTCGTGGCCCACGCGGGCGACGGCACGCTACATGCCTTCATCGTCTACCCCGTCGGCGATCCGACCGCGGCGATCCAGGCGCGCACCTGCGCCGACGACATTCGCCGCGCCTGCGTGGCCCTGGGCGGCACGATCTCCTCGGAATACGGAGTCGGGCTGGCACGGCGCGAGCTGCTGGGCCTGGAATTCGACACGACCGCCCTGGCCCAACAGCGCCTGGCCCGGCGCGCCTTCGTGCCCGGCGAAGGCCTGAACCCGGACAAGGTCCTGCCGCCGGAGGGCAGACCTTGACTCCCACCCTGCTCCTGCCCGGCGACGAGACCGAGGCTGCGGACATGATCCGCGCCAGTCCGGGCCTGGGTCGACGCTTGCGCCTGGCCGGCGGCGGAACCCGGTCGGCCGAGCCAACGGCGCAGGCCCAAGGCCAGCCGAACGAATTGGCGAGTCCGACCACCCTGAGCAGCCAGCTATTGACCGGCGTGATCGATTACGAGCCCGCCGATTTCACTTTGCGCGTGCGCGCCGGCACCCCTCTGACGCAGGTGAACGCGCTGCTCGCCGGAGCAGGCCAGCGACTGGGGTTCGACCCCACCGAAGGCCCGACTTCACCGGGCCGGCTGGGGCCCTCCACCGTCGGCGGTTGCCTGGTGGCCGGCTACGCCGGCCATCGCGCCGTGATTCATGGCGGCCCGCGCCGCCATCTGCTCGGACTGCGCCTGGTCAACGGGCGAGGCGAGACTCTGCGCTGCGGCGGCACCACGCTCAAGAGCGTCGCAGGCCTGCCCCTGCACCAGCTGGTCGTCGGCTCCCAGGGCGCCCTGGGCCTGGTCACCGAACTGGTCCTGCGCACCCAGGCACGCCCGCCGGCCGAGCGCAGCCTGGCGCTGACCCTGCCCACCGGCGCCCCCGGATTCCTCCCCGCACTCATGGCCCGTTGCCGGGCCCGGGGACTGCGCCTGGCGGGCTGCGCCTGTCTGGACGGAGCGCAGGCCCGCAACCTCGGGCTGGCAGACAGCGTCCATGGCGCCCTGGCCGTGCTGCGCCTGGAGGGACGCGACGCCAGCCTCGATGGCCAGGAGGCAACTCTCACCGAGCTACTCACGACGCTGGCAGCCGAAATCCCAGGCTCCACGCGAAGCCGATCCAGCCTGCCTGCGCTGGAGCCCCTCGCACCCGCAATGGCTGAACAGGCCTGGCGTCTCGCGCCTGCGCCGGCCGATGCCGCGCAAGGCGGGGGGCTGACTCCCGAACCTCTCGCCAGCATGCGGGCGGCGCTACGCCGAAGTTTTGACCCCTGGGAGGTCTTCGAGGCCTCCTCCACGACCGCGCGGGGCATACCCGCCTAGGAACCGCAAGTGAGAACCCGATTTACCGACGAACAACTGGCCCAGCCCGCCGCCGCACAGGCCGAGAAGATTCTTTCCAGTTGCACCAACTGCGGCTGTTGCAATGCCGCCTGCCCGACCTACGAGCTCACAGGCGATGAGCGCGAGTCACCCCGCGGCCGCATTAACCTGATCCACGAGATGCTGGCCCAGGGCGGTGCGCCCAAGCCCGACACCGTCACCCACCTGGACAACTGCCTGTCCTGCCTGTCCTGCACCGTCGCCTGCCCCTCGGGCGTGGACTACATGCACCTGATTGACCAGGCCCGCGAGCATGTGGAGCAGCACCACCGCCGGCCGATCGCCGACCGGTTGATGCGCGTGCTGATGGCATGGGTGCTGCCCAGCCCGACACTGATGCGCACCAGCATGGCCGCCGGCCGATTCGCTCGCCCCCTGGCCGGCTGGCTGCGCCGCCACCGCGCGACCCGGGCGCTGGGCGCCATGCTGGCAGCCTTGCCGGCGCCCTCGGCGCTCGAAACCGAGCCGCCCCGGCGCGGCGTGCATGCCGCCGTGGGCCTGCGCCGCAAGCGGGTCCTGCTCCCTCTGGGCTGCGTGCAGCAAGTCATGGATGCCGCGGCGCTGCACTCGGCGATCCGCCTGCTCACCCACCTGGGTGTCGAGGTGATCGTGCCTGCGGGCGACGGCTGCTGCGGTGCGATCGAATACCACTTGGGCAAGACCTCACCTGCCCTGGCCAAGGCGCGCGCCAATGTCGAGGCCTGGCTGGCGGTGGCCAACGAGGTGAAGGTCGATGCGATCATCGTCACTGCCTCCGGCTGTGGCCATGCGGTGCAGGACTATGGGCACCTGCTTCAGGACGACCCGGTCCACGCTGCCGGCGCCGCCCGGGTGGCGGACCTGGCCATGGACCTGGCCACCTTCCTCGGCGACGGGCCGCTGCCGGCCCCCAAGCTGCGCCCCGGCCTGCGCGTGGCCTACCACGCCGCCTGCTCGCTGCAGCACGGTCAGCGCCGCCTCAACGAGCCCAAGACGCTGCTGCGTCAGGCAGGCTATACCGTGCTCACGCCGCGTGACGAGCACCTGTGCTGCGGCTCCGCAGGCACCTACAGCCTGCTGCAACCGGACAACGCCGACCGCCTGCGCGAACGCAAGGCCGGCACGCTGGCCGCCCTGCAGCCCGACGTGGTAGTCGGCGGCAACATCGGCTGCCTCCAGCACCTGGCACCGGTCCTGACCGCGCCGGTGGTGCACACCGTGTTCCTGCTGGAATGGGCCTGGACAGGCGTTCGCCCGCAGGCACTGGCGGGCCTGCAGGCGCGCGACGCGCAAGCCTGATGGCGAGCCCCGCCTCATGAGGGCTGGCCTGCTATCCCTGCGGTACCATCAAGGGATGGATCTGAAGCAACTGCGGGCGCTGCTGGCCATCGCCGAAACCGGCAGTGTGACCAAGGCGTCCGAAATCCTCCACATCGTGCAGCCGGCAATCTCGCGCCAGGTCAAGCTGCTGGAGGAGGAGTTGGGCGTCGTCCTGTTCGAGCGCGAGCGTCATGGCATGGTGCCCACAGCCGCTGGCCGCAAGTTCGTCGAGAGGGTGCGTCGCGCCCTGCTGGAGATCGACGAGGGCCGCCGGGAGATCAGCCCCGGCAAGCAGGAGTTCTCCGGCACCGTGGTCGTGGGCTACCTGCCCAGCACCGCCGAATTCCTCTCGTCCTCGCTGATGGCGCGCCTGCGGGAGAGCTACCCGCACATCACCGTGCGCAGCTACGTCACCTACCTGGACGATCTGGAGGCCAGCCTGGAGCGCGGCGAAGCCGACATCGCCCTGGTCTTTCCACGCCCGGACAGCGTAAGCCGCTATCCCAGCGACAAGCTGCTGGAGGAGTCGCTGTATCTGGTGGGACCGCCCGACTCCGGCCTGGACATGGACACGCCGGTGGCCCTGAGCGAGCTTGGCCAGGTGCCCCTCATTCTTCCGGCGACCTCGAATGGCATCCGCGCCTTGGTGGAGCGCGAGTGCGCGGCATCGGGCGTCACCGTCAATGTGGCGATCGAAACCAATTCGATGACGCTGCAGAAGAATCTGGTTCTCCAGGGCATGGGCATGTCCATCGTCTCGGCCTTCATCATCTATGACGAGGTCCGCCGTGGCGAGTTGTGCGCGGCCCCCATCGCGAGCGGCAACCTGCGTCGCAGCCTGCACCTGGCGCGCACAGTTGGCCGCAACCTGTCGCCGGCGGCGGCCAAAGTTGCCGATGAGCTCATGCTGGCCGTCCGCACCCTGGTGGCCGAGGGGCGGTGGCCGGGCGCCCGGCTAACCTGAGCAGACAGGGCTTCCTGAGGAAGCTCAGTAGCCCGCGGCGCCTTTCTGCAGCGCCTCGAGGTCGGCCTTCATCGCCTTGAACAACGTGGTCATGTCGTTGCCGGCGATCACCATCCGCGAGCCCAGCTCATAGGTCCGGATGATGTCCTCCTGCTTCTTCACGCCACCCAGGCGCAGGCCCTTGCCATGCTTCTTGGCGGCGGCAGCAATGCGCTTCCAGGCGTCGATCACACGCGGATGGCCGAAGTCGCCGCCAACGCCCATCGAGCCGGTCAGGTCACTGGTGCCCACGGAGATCACGTCCACGCCCGGCGTGGCCGCGATCGCTTCGACGTTTTCGACCGCCTCTTCGGACTCGATCATCACGGTGAGCATGAGGATGTCATTGAGCGCCTCGACCAGCGACTTGCCGCCGGGTGGCGGGTTCCAGCCAAAATGAATGCTGTTGTCGCCGCGGTAGCGATCGCCGATGGGCCGGTACTTGCAGTTGGCAACCGCCTCGCGCGCCTGTTCGGCGGTGTCGACGTGAGGCACGACGATGCCCTGCACGCCACCGTCGATCAGGCGGCCGGCCATGCCCCAGTCACGCTCGGGAATTCGCGCGATTGGCGTCACGCCCGCCTCGACGCAGGTGATGGCCAGGCGGCCTGCATCGGAGACATCCAGCGCAGTGTGTTCCAGATCAATGAAGGCGAAGTGGAAGCCGGCCGCCGCGATGGCACGCGCCAGTTCCTGCTCGCGAAAGACGCGGACCTGGAAGCCAAAGGTCATCTCGCCGCGCAGCAGGCGCTCCTTGGCAACGTTTCTGTACTCTTTCATTGCTCACCCTCCTTGGCGAGAAGCATTTCGAAATTGGCAAGGCCATCAGGCCGGTCGATCGCCAGCACTGCGTCGGCGATGGCCGCAGCCCGCTGGGGCGAGGTGACGCGCTGCGCGTTGTCCATGAACTTTCGCAGCAGCTCCTCCTCGGTCAGGGGCCGGTCTGGCGAGCCGCGGTTGATGCCCTCGCGATGAGCAAACTCGCGCCCGTCCTTGAGTTTGAGCACCAGCTCGCCGGAGAAGTATTTGGGATAGGCGGAATTCGGGTCGACGGCGTAGTCCACCTTGTCGGCCAGCGTGTGGACCCGGCCGTCATTCAGGGCCTGGGCGTCGAGATCCTCCAGGGTGAAGCGGCGGCGGATCAGGGCCGAGGCCACCGCATAAGGCAGGCTGGTCTGGGCCGTGTAGGGGTTGGCGGGGCGCCGGCGCGGCCCGATCGGCTCGCACACCACCGGCAGCGCCTGGCGAGGAAGCAGGGCCGTCACCTTCTCCACGTCCTCCGGCCGGAAGGCATGGGCCTCGCCCAGGGCTACCGCGGCATCGATGACGGCATGCAGGTGCAGGCAGGCGGGGATGGGCTTGAAGGCCACGGCCAGCGTCTCCCACACCTCGCCCAGGCCGGCGGTGGCCTCGCCCATGTCGCACTGGGGGTAGCGAGCGCCCAGGTGCGTGGGGTAGAGCCCGTACTCGCCCTCGTAGGCGGCGCGCGGGCCGGTCAGACCCGCCTTGGCCAGGGCGGCCGCAGCCAGGCCGGCCGCAGCCCCCCAACCCGGGTGGAGGCGCTTGGTCCCTGCCCCCTCGCGGTTGAACTGGCGGCTGCTGCTGGAGCCGGTGCTCAGCGCGATGCCCTGCGCCATGGCGAGCTGGTCCTGGTCCAGGCCATAGAGCCTGCCGGCGATCAAGGCGCAGGCGAAGGGTGAGAGCGTGCCGGCCGGGTGAAAACCCGCTTCGTGGAAGGCGCCCCTGGCTACCATGCCCAGTCGGGCCGAGACCTCGGTGCCGATGACGAATGCGGTGACCAGGTCGCGTCCGGTGGCGCCAGCATGCGCCGCAGCGCCCAGGGCAGCGGGGAAGCAGCTGGCAGTGCTGTGGATCACGCCTTGCGGGTGCGTGTCGTCGTAGTCGAGCCCATGCACCAGCACGCCATTGGCGGCGACGGCGTCGCGCACACCCAGGCGCTCGCGCCGTCCCATCACCACACCCGGCCCCGGGCCGAAGGCCGCGAAGCCTGCCACCGCCGCGTCTGCGAAATCCTCCCGGCTGGCGGCGAGGGCGACGCCGACCGCATCGAGAATCAGGAAACGGGTCCGCTCACGCACGGTCCGCGGAATGTCTTCATGCCGCAGTCCGACGGTGAAGCGTGCATAACCGTCCGCGATCGTCCCAGCCACAATTTCGCCCTCGGTCGGTTCAGTCGGCCTTGATGCCGTTGGTCTTGACCACGCGCGCCCACTTGGTCACCTCATTGGCCAGATAGTCCTGGAACTCCTTGGCCGTCCAGGGCAGCGGGGAAACGCCCATGGTGGCGAATTCCTTCTGGATCTCGGGCGCCTTGAGGACAGCGTTGATCTCGCGGTTGAGCCGCTCGACGATGGGCTGGGGCGTGCCGGCGGGAGCCAGCAGGCCTTGCCAGATCAGAACCTCGTAGCCGGGGACACCCGCCTCAGCCACCGTCGGCAGATCCGGCGCCAGCGGGCTGCGCTTGCCCGAAGAAACCCCCAGCCCGCGGGCCTTGCCTGTGTTGACGAACTCCAGCGCCGTGGAGGTCGCGTTGAACATGACCTGCACTTCGCCGCCGACCAGGTCCTTGGTCGCCTCGCCGCCGCCCTTGTATGGCACGTGCTGGATGTTGGCGCCCGTCTCGGCCTTGAACAGCTCCATCGCCATGTGCGCCGTGCTCCCATTGCCCGGGCTCGCGTAATTGAGCTTGCCTGGGTTGGCCTTGGCCAGCGCGATCAGTTCGCGCACGTTGCGCGCCTTGACCGCGGGATGGACGATGAGCGCCATGGGCGATGAGGTCAGCATGGCCACCGCGGCGAAGTCCTTGAGGACGTCATAGCGGGGCTTAGCCATCAGGCTCATGTTGACCGCGTGGCTGGGCGCCGTCAGCACTAGGGTGTAGCCATCGGCCGGCGCGCGCATGGCGATTTCAGCTCCGAGGTTGCCACCGGCCCCCGGCTTGTTGTCGATCACGATCGACTGGCCCAGGCTGATGGCCAGTCGCGTGGTGACCTGGCGAGTGACCAAGTCACCGTTGCTTCCGGCTGCATAGGGCACGATGACGGTGATCGGCCGTGACGGATAGCCACGGGCTGCATCCTGGGCCAGCGCCGAGCCCCCTCCCAGGAAGGCGCTGGTCAGGAGTGCGATGACGCCCGTCAGGGCGCTTCGGCGGTTCACGCAAAACTCGTTTTTGAACATGGCTGTCTCCTCTCGGGGTGCACGGGGATCGGTTGGCTGCTATTGGTCGACGAACCTCAATCGCGCCAGTACAGGGCGTTCGGGTTGTCGACCAGCAGTTGCTTGCGCAGGGCGGCGTCGGGCAGCCATTGGGCGACCTGATCGAACAGCTCGGCGCCGTTGGGGCGCTGCTCCTGGGTGGCATGGGGCCAGTCGGACGCCCAGACCAGGCGGTCGGGCCGCAGGGCGAGCAGGTGCTTGACCAACGGCACGTAGTCGCCGTAAGTCACGCCCTTGGCTGCGTCCTCGTAGTAGTGGGAAAGCTTCACCCAGGTGTTGCCCGCCTTGAGCAGGCGTTCGAGCACTCCCGCCACCGGGTGGGCAAGGCCGCCGGGCTGAGGCGCGCGGCCGATATGGTCAATCACCAGGGTGACGGGCAGGGAGGCCAGCAGGGCTTCGTTCTCGACCAGGGCATCGGCCAACATGTGGGTCTGCAAGTGCCAGCCCAGGGGCTTGATCTTCTGCGCCAGTTCCATCAGGTCAGAGGCGACGACCTGGACCCGGCCGAAGTTCACCCGGATGCCGCGCACACCGGCGGCGTGCAGTCGACGCAGTTCCTCGTCGGCCGTGGCACGGTTGATGGTGGCCACGCCACGCGCCTTGTCACCGAACTTGCCCAGGGTATCGAGCAGGCAGCTGTTGTCCAGGCCGTGGCTGGAGGCGCCCACCACGATGCAGCGGGACAGGCCCAGACGGCGCTGGAAATTGCGGTAGTCGTCCGCGGTGCAATGATCCGGATTGCGCCCCGGGATGAAGGGGTAGCGGGGATCGAACACGTGCATGTGGCAGTCCACGGCGCCGTCGGGCGCGGCCGTCTTGGGCGGCTCGGTGCCCATCGAATGCAGTACGGCCAGGGCCTCACCTCGGATTTCTCTCACTGGTTTCTCCATGCAAATGAAAACAGGGCGCCAGCGTATGCCGGCGCCCTGCCCTATAGCAAATCGAAATTAGTGATCTGCCGATTACCTGCGCTGATCGGGCTCAATCTCCCGAGGAGGCCACCTTCACGGGAATGGCCTCGACGGTTTTTGCCTTGGGGCCGATGGCCCCTTCCTTCTCGAGCAATTCGTAGATGCCGCCGGCGCGCACGATGTTCACCAGTTGCTCGGGAACGCGACTCGCCTTCAGCTCGGTGCCCTTGGTCAGGTTGCGAACGACGCAGGCGTCGAAGTCGACTTCGGCCTCGTCACCCTCATCGAACAGGTCCTGAACGCCCGGGCACTCCATCGCGGGCAAGGCCCAGTTGACGGAGTTGCGGAAGAACAGTCCGTTGATCGAGTGCGCGACCAGGCATCCGACCTGCAGCGTCTTGAGCGAGCGAGCGGCCGGGCGGCTGGAGCCCATGCCGAAATTCTTGCCGCCAATGATGATGTCGCCTGGCTTCATCTCGTCGACCCAGCCGGGTCGATTGGCCTTGAAGACATACTTGATCTGCTCCTCGTGCGGCAAGTAGAACGCAACGATGGGCAGAATGAGGTCGGTGTTGATGTTGTCACCGAATTTCCAGACTCGGGCCTTGTATTTCATTTTTGCTCCGGGCCTCAGTGGATGAACTCACGCGGGTCGGTGATCACACCGCGGACCGCAGAGGCGGCCACCGTCGCGGGTGATCCCATGTAGATCTTCGCGCTCGGGTCGCCCATGCGGCCCTTGAAATTGCGGGTCGTCGCCGTGATGCAGGTCTCGTCGGCACCGATCACGCCCATGCTGCCGCCGCCACAAGCGCCGCAGGTAGGCGGGGTGATGATGGCGCCGGCCTCGGACAGCGTCGCCAGGATGCCGGTGCGAGCCGCTTCGCGGTAGACGTTCTGCGATCCCGGGGTGATCAGGAGACGGGTGTGGGATGCAACCCGTTTGCCCTTGACGATCTCGGCGGCCATGGCCAGATCGTCAAGGGTGCCGTTGGCGCAGGAGCCGATGAAGGCCTGGTTCACCCGGGTGCCGACGGCGTCGCCGACCGGACGGGAGTTCTGCACCACGGAGTCCGGGAAGGCGACCAGCGGCTCCAGGGTGGACAGGTCCACCTCGCGCACCGCGTGATAGCGCGCGTCGGCGTCGGGGCGAACCACTTCGAAGGGCTTGGGATTGCGCTGGCGCACCCAGTCGATCAGGGCATCGTCTGCCTCGAAAGTCGCAAATTCAGCCGACAACTCGGCCGACATCGTGGTGAGTGTCTTGCGGGCGTTGATGTTGAGGGAGGCGATCCCGGAGCCACCGTACTCCACATTCATGGTTGCATGGTCGCCCCACTTTCCAGCGATCTGCAGGAAGGCGTCCTTGGTCGTGACGGCGCGGGACAGCTTGCCCGTCAGCTCGTAGCGGACGGTCGCACCCACCTTGAACCAGGCCTTGCCGGTCACCGCCGCGAAGATCACGTCGGGCGTGCCGACGCCACGGGCCAGGCAGTTGAAGACACCCGCGCTGCAGGTGTGGGAGTCACCACACAGCAGCACGCTGCCAGGCAGCGCATAACCGTAATCAGACACCAGTTGGTGGGCGATGCCCTGGTCGGCGCCGACGTCGTGAAAACGCTTGATGCCGAACTTCTCGACGAACTTGCGGCCTACGTTGTGTGCCGTGGCGCTGGCCAGGGTAGAGGCCGGGGCGCGATGGTCGAAGGCCACGATGATGCGGTCCGGGTCGGCGACCCGCAGCACGTCACGCCACTGATTGGGCATGAAGTTGTTGTCGATCACGATCACGGTGTCGACGTCGACGGTCACCAGGTCACCCGGTGACACCTGGTCCAGGCCGCTCTTGCGCGCCAGGATCTTCTCCGCAATGGTCATTCCCATGGCTGCGTCCTCTCAGTGCGCGCCGCGAACGACCAGGTCGACGTTGCCGCCGAAGCGCTTCTCCAGGTCCTCCTCCAGGGAAAAATCCTGCTCGAGCTGGTTGATGCGCGCGTAACCCATGAGCGCGGTCACATCCTCGATACCCATCATCATGTCGGGTCGGTCGTAGAGCTCGCCGGTCTCGATGCTCTTTTTCATCAGGGCCAGTGCGTTCTGCATGGCCATCAGGGCGGCCGAGGGCAGCAGGCGCGGCAGACTGACGCGGGCAACGCCCAACTCGGCCAGGCGCTTGACGGAAATCAGGGGGGTGGTCGGACGCGAGCGAATACCGAAGCCCTGATTGACACTGATCACGCCGGGGCCGAGGGCATCGACCAGGCGCTTGACCTGGTCTTCCGTCTCGATGGCATCGGCATAGGCCAGGTCGGCGCCGGCGGCCAGGTACATCTTGCAGCGCTTGACGGCGGCGTCAAAGCCCTCGACGGCGATCGCGTCGGTGCGGGCGTTGATGATGAAGTCCGAGTCTTTCTTGGCGCGGGCGGCAGCCTCGAGCTTCTTGCACATTTCGCGGGCATCGATCACCGCCTTGCCGCGCATGTGGCCGCAGCGCTTGGGGCTGACCTGGTCCTCCAGATTCATGCCGACGACGCCGGCAGCCTCGAAGTACTGCACCGCGTGAAACACGGTGACCGCATTTCCGTAGCCGGTGTCGGCGTCAGCGATGATGGGCAGGTTGGTGCTGGCGACGATGTTGCGGCAGGCGTCGACGTTCTCCATCATGGACAGGATGCCGACGTCGGGCAGGCCCAGAAGCGTATTGGAGAGGGCGGCGCCGGAGGTATTGGCCGCCTCGAAACCCATTTTCTCCACCATGCGGACGCTGTAGCCGTCGTAGACGCCGGGCGATACGACGGTGCCCTTCTTCAGCAGTTCGCGCATGCGACGGGCTTTGGTGATGGCGGGGGTGCTCATGTGGGTTTCCTCTCTTCTGACTTGTCGGTGTGGGGTGGACGGGGCGCGGTCCGCGCCCCAGGGTTCAGATGTCGCCCTTGATGTTCATGGTCTTGACCAGGACGCGCCAGCGGTCGGTCTCGGCGGCGATGTGGCTGGCGAACTGCGCCGGCGTGGTCGAGAGCAGCTCGCCGCCCAGCCCGCCCAGGGCCTCGCGAGCTTCGGGCGCATTCATCGCCTTGACGATTTCCGCGTTCAGCCGCTGCACGACGGCCTGCGGCGTGCCCGCGGGTACCAGCGCGCCGAACCAGCCGGCCACGTCGTAACCCTCGACGCCGGATTCGGCCACCGTCGGCACCTCAGGCATCATGGGCGAGCGCTTGGCTGTGGTGACCGCCAGGGCGCGCAGCCGGCCCTGCTTGACCAGCGGCATGGCGGTGTTGGGGTCGGCAGTCGCCAGTTCGATCTGGCCGGCGGCCAGGTCGGCCAGCGCCGGCGGGCCGCCCTTGTAGGGCACGTGGGTGATGAAGACCTTGGTCTTCATCTTCAGCATCTCGATGGCCAGATGCGGCGCGGATCCGTTGCCAGGCGTGCCGTAGTTGAGCCGACCGGGCTTCTGGCGGGCCAGGGCCAGGAACTCCTTCAGATCTTTCGCGGGTGTCTGCGCGTTGGTCAGCAGCACAAAGGGCTGCTTGGTCAGGAGGGAGATGGGCTGCAGGTCGCGCTGAGGGTCATAGGGCATCTTGGTGCCCAGGGCCGGGAGCACCGTCAGGGGGCCCGCACTGCCGATCACGATGGTGTAACCATCGGGGGCAGACTTGGCGACCGCATCCACGCCCAGCATGCCACCGGCACCGGCGCGGTTCTCCACGATCACCGACTGGCCCAGTGCTGCTCCGAGCTTGACGGACAGGTAGCGACCGAGGAAGTCGCTGCCGCCGCCGGCCGCAAAGGGCGAGACCAGGCGGATAGCGCGGGTCGGAAATTCTTGGGCCCGCACGCCCTGTGCGGCCAACAGGGCGCCCAGGGATGCCAGAAGTGCATTGCGTCGTTTCATCGTTGTCTCCTTGGTGGCGTCACTATTGCAGGCCACCTCGAAGATGTGAAATAGCTTTTCAAGCTCGATGCATGCCGGTACGGCATGAGGCCCGCCCGACGCCAGCGGCGCGCAGCCTGGCGTGCACCGAAGGAGAAAGGGGGCGATGAAACGAGGCCGCCCCGGGAGACCGGGGCGGCAGGGAAAACCCGGAGTCTTCCGGGGGCAACAGGAGCGTCCAGCGCCAAGGCAGGACGCGCGCCGGTCAGGAGCGGGGCAAGGCCGCCTGCAATTGACGATCCCGATCGGCTTCGCGCGCAGCGATGCGCTGCGCCTCGGCAGTCACCACCGCAGCGTGCTCGGCAGGCACACACACCACGCCGTCCTCGTCGAAGACGACCAGGTCACCGGCGCGGATCACCACGCCCGCGAAGTTCACCGGCTCGCCCAGCGTCACGGTTTCCAGCCTGCCCGAGCTGCGCACGGGCGTCATGCCCACGCAGCCCACAGGCAGCCCGCGCTCGCGCAGGCCGTTGCCATCGCGGGAAGCGCCATGCACCAGCACGCCGGCCAGGCCGCGCGCCATGGCGCGCAGCGTCTGGGCTTCGCCCCAGGTGCCGATACGCGGCTCGCCGCCCACGTCGATCACCAGGACCTCGCCTGGCGCGGCCAGCTCCCGAGCGGCATCGGCATGGCGGGTGACCGGCTTGACGCCCGGCTGGGGGTCATGGGTGACAACCGACTGGCGCAGGGTGTAAGCCGGTCCGATCGCGGTCGTGCCCGGGGTCCCCAGGTAGACCGGCACGGGGGAGCGGCCCCCGGGCAGGTTCAGCTCGTCAAGCGCATCTGAGAAATGGCCGCTACGCAGCCTCTGCAGGTCTTGCTGGGCCATCGCCGCCTCAGACTTCCCAGTCCAGCGCCTGGCTCAGGGCACGCCACATCACCCATTCCTTGTCCTCGGTGCTGAGGAAGTCCAGAGCCTCGGTGAACAGGCGCAGGTTCTCGTCGTAGGTGCTATCGAGGCGGGTGAAGTCGCTGCCCCAGTGCATGCGCTGCGGACCGAAGTGGTCATAGATCGCCTTGATGTGACGGTGCAGGTTCTTGAACGGATAGGCCTCGGTGGTGAAGCAGGGCAGGGATGAGACCTTGACCGAGACGTTCTTGAAGCGAGCGAGCGCATACATCTGGTCGGCGTCCGCCCAGGAGGCGTCGTCCTTGGCGCCGCGCGGATGCCGGCCGGCGTGGTCGATGATCAGGTGCAGGTCGGGGTGACGCTCGAGGATGGGCGCGAAGCCGCCGATGTTGCCGGGGATGTGGCTCATCAGGGGCAGCGCGGTCTCTTCGGCGATGGTCCAGAACCAGTCCATCTTGTCGGTCAGCAGCTGCATCCAGGGCTCGCCCATGATGAAGGGACGCACGCCCAGCATGCCGGGCTGGTCCTTGCGCCAGGTCTTCAGACGCTCAGCTGCGTCCGGGGCCACGATGTCGAAACGGCCCATGACGCCGAAGCGCTTGGGCATGGCGCGGGCGGCGGCGAGGGAGTACTCGTTGTCCCAGCCGTTCCAGCTCGGCGGCACCAGCACTGCGCCCTGGACGCCGTGCTTGTCCAGCAGTTCGATCGCGCTCTCGATGGTGAACTCGGGGCCGTGAATGGGGGTGGCGCCAGCAGGCCAGGGATGCTCGGGCGTGTCGGCGTAGAAGCAGTGCAGTTGGGAGTCGATGATTTTCATGGTGTGGTCGCGGTTGCCGTTGGGGATCGGGTGGGTGGAGGAAAGGAATTGCCGGCGGCGCTCAGGGCTGGAGGTCGGCCAGTACGGTGCGGATGTCGGGACAGGACTCCAGGTCACGCAGGCGCTCAAAGACACCGCCGGCGCGGTCGGCCGGCATGCCACAGCACTGGGCACAGTCTAGGAATTTGGCGTTCAGGTCGTCCCAGCTCAGGGGCTTGCTCGGCGCGCCAGGGTGCACATCGACACGCGCGACCAGCACGCGGCCGTCGGCCAGGGTCGCCGTTGCCCGGACGTAGCCGCGGTAGCCCCAGCTGCGGTTGGCGGACACCGGGTCCTCGATCGCCTGCATCGGGTCTTCCCAAGCATGAATACGCGCGAGCAGCGCATCGATCTCGGCCCGTTGGGTCGCAGGTGTCTCGAAAGAAGCGATGCACAGCTTGTCGTCCAGCACGGCGGCGGCCAGCGCGTAGGGCATGCTGAACTTGCTCTCGAAGCCGTTACTGGGGCGCGGGTACATCATGGGGCGCAGGGCTCCCGGCGCGACCGCGCAGTCGAGCTTGACCAGATTGGCTGCGGTCAGGCCCTGGGCCTTGAGCTCCAGAACGGCGGCCATGCCGCGGTGCCCCGCCACCGAAGAGGCGAAGCGCTTGAGGGTCGAGCCCGGATCGATGACGGACCAGGGCTGGCCCAGTAGGCCCGGCAAGCGGGTGGCGTCGGAGCTCTCGCCGCCATAGGCTTCGAAGTACCCGCGCCGCCCCTCGAGGGCCTGCTGCGAAGCGGTGACGCCGTGCGCCGCCAGGCGCTCGGCATCGATGGCAACCCGCGCCGCCAGGCCCGAGTGCAGGGGCTTGGTCATGGTGCCCAGCTGGCACAACACACCGCCGGACTGGGAGGCGACCAGGCTCAGGCCGGTAGCGACCTGATCGACTGGCAAACGTTTGAGTCGCGCCACCGCCGCGAATGCCGCAAATCCGGACAGGGTGGAAGTGGCGTGGAAGCCGCGTCGCGGGTGATCCGGGCCCAAGGCCACGGCCATCTTGGCGCCAATCTCCAGCCCGATGATGTAGGACTCGACGAAGTGCCGCCCGCTGACAGGCACGGCGCCGACTGCGGAGACGAGTGCGGACACGATCACCGAACTCGGGTGCAGGGACCCGATCAGGTCGTCATAGTCCAGGGCGGCGCCAAAGGCACCGTTGACGAGCGCCGCGGCCTGCGGTGAGGCTGAGCGCCCCGTGCCGATCACGGGCACGGTGCCCACGGCGCCGTCGTCCAGGTAGGACAGCATGGCATCGCGCAATTCACTGCCCGCGCCAGCCAGCATGCAACCGAGAGAGTCGGCAATGACCTGGCGGGCCTTCTCGAAGACGGCCGCCGGCACACCGGACATGTCGACTTCGGCGATGAAGGCCGCCACCGCGCGTGTCACGTCCTGGACCTGTACCGCCTCGGCGCGCACGGTCTCGCTCGCTTCAGCACTCACGCACCCGCTCACTTTTCTTTCCGCATACTGGCGTCGGCGGCCACAGCGCGCCAGCGATCCAGGTCGGACTTGACGTAGGCGGCGAACTCGGGAACCGACCTCGCGCGGAAAACGAAGCCCTCGTTGCCCCACTTTTCCGCGCGGCCGGGCGCCTGCTGGAAAGCCGCCATTTCCCTGTTCAGGCGAGTCACCATGTCGGCGGGCAGGCCGGCGGGGCCCCAGAGGCCGAACCAGATGCCCACTTCGAAGCCGGGGTACTTCTCGGCCACGGTCGGCACGTCAGGCAGCAGCTTGGAGCGCTCACGCGAGGTCACGGCCAGGGGGCGAACCATCTTCTGCTGCACATTGCCGATCACGATGGACAGCGAGCTGATGCCCATGTCGACGTCGCCCCGGCCAATGTCCAGCACGGTCGCGCCGAACTGCTTGTAGTTGACGCTGCGCGTCTGGATGCCAGCCGCCTTTTCCAGCATGTTGCCCACCAGGGCGGTGGAGTTCCCCACCGAGCCGAAGGTGTACTTTCCGGGGGCGGACTTGGCCCTGGCGATCATCTGCTCGAAGTTCGCAGTGCCCATCGAGGGACCAGCCGTGAAGATCATGGGGGTATCGCCGAAGTAGGCGATGGCGCTGAAGTCCTTGATCGGGTCGTACTTCATCTCCGAATCAGTGGCGGGCCCGACGGTGTGGGTAGATCCGCCGCCAATGAGCAGGGTGTAGCCATCCGGCGCTGCGCGCCGCACCGAATCCACGCCCACGACACCGTCGCCGCCTCCGCGGTTCATCACCACGATGGGCTGGCTCCAGCGCGTGCGCATGAACTCGGCGAAGTCACGGGCAAGGCGGTCGATGGTGCCGCCGGCCGGATATGGCACCACCAGGGTGACGGGGCGGCTGGGATAGTCATCGGCCGCGAAGGCTCCCGGCGTGACGATACCCAGGCTGAACGGAAGAATAGCTAGGACCTTAAGCAATGATTTCATGGTCAATCTCCAAACTTAGTGAGCATCAGCCGCCGACAAACAAACAGCGCGCAGGCCCAGGGGGCGGTCATCCCAGGACTGCCAATCCGACTCGAGCACACCCTGCAACGCCTCCACGCGCGCGCCCTTCATTCCGGCGTGACGGGCGCAGATCGCAAACTTGTCACTCATCTCCGGCCCGGTCAGCTCGCGCACCGGCGTGCCGGGCGCGTGGGCAACCTGCTGGACCAGGCGACGGCCGTCCTTGAGGATCAGCGTGATCTGGACATGGCCACGGGCACCGGAGACGGAGCCACTGGCCTCACCGATACCCTCCTCGCAAGCCGGGTCCTCGATGCAAGTCACCATGCCCAGGTGGGCCTGGATGAGGGGCCGCAGGACCTGCGCGTCGGTGAAGGTCGACAGCTCGGGCTGACCATCGACCAAGGTGGCCAGGAAGCAGTACTCCATGCTGAACTTGGCCTCCAGGCCGGTCTGGGGCCGGTGATGGACCATGTTGACCAGGCCCTTGGGCGGCAGCCGGCACTCGATCTGCGCCACCTCCTCGAAGGTCACGCCGTGCATGCGACGGAGGTCCAGAACAGCCTCGATCCCGCGGTGCGCCGCGAAGCAGCAGGGGTATTTCTTGAGCGAGACGCCGGGCTCGACGATGGCCCAGGGGTTCGCGATGTTCTCCATCAGGCGCTCGACCTTGGAGGCGGCCGTGCCGTAGGCGTTGTAGAAGCCCTTGGGTGACTCCAGGATGTCGGCGGCACCGGCGATGCCGGCAGCGGCCAGATCGGCGGCGGCGACGGCGTTGCGCGCCGCCCAGCCCGAGTGCACCGACTTCATGGAGGTGCCCAATTGGGCCAGGATGCCGGAGGCAAAGGAGCCGGCCACCGAAAGCACGTCGACGGTCTGGTCCGTCGTGAGTCGGCGCAGGCGCGCCAGGGCGGCCACGCCGGCGAACATGCCCAGAGTCGCAGTCGCATGGAAGCCGCGATCACGATGATGTTGCAACGTCATCGAAATGCCGAAGCGGGCGCAGACCTCGTAGCCGATGATGAAGGCGTCGCTCAGCTCCCGGGCGCTGACCGGGCGAGCAGCCAGGTCAGGGATGAGGGCAGCGATGATGATGGCCGCCGGATGGCCGGGCAGCATCGAAAAGACATCGTCGTATTCGAGCGCATGGCCGAAGGCGCCATTGACCAGGGCCGCCGCTTCGGCAGAGGCCGTGACCGCAGTGCCCAGGATGGGCACCGAGCCCGGGTGGGCGCTGGCGTACTTCAGCAGGCCGGGCGCCACCTCGCTGCCCGCGCCGGAAACGATGCTGGCCACCGTGTCGGCAATGATCCGCCCGGTGTTGCGCCGGAGGACTTCAGGCACATCCGACAGGGGATAGGTGGAGATGAATTCGGCGAGTTGCCGGGTGACTGATTGCATGTCGTGCGTGACCTCGAAGGAGGCCTGAAGGGCTCGGAAATGGCCCGGCCGGTCTTCCGGCCGGGCGCGCGGGCTCAGGCCTGGGGCGGACGGGTTCCGGCAACCGACTCCCGTGCGTGCTGGGCGTCGAACCAGGCGGCCGCCTTCGGGAAGCGGCTGCGCCACTCGACGCTGGGCGCGCGCGCATCCAGCCAGCCCAGAGCACACAACGCGCCGACGGTACCGATGTCGAAGGTCTGGCCGCGGGCCTGGACGCCACGGTCGATCGCAACCAGGCAGTGCTCCACCTTGGCCCATTGGGCAGCCTCGAACTCGGGCCACTGGCGCTCGGCAGCCTTGCCGCGCTCCAGCATGGCGAGCACGCCCGCGACGATCAGGCCATCGGCAGCAGCGTTGAGCGTCAGGGCGGCGGTGCGCTCCTTGGCATCCTGGGGCAAGGCCCGGGGTTCTGCGACAACGGAGTCCAGGTAGTCGCAGATCACCAGCGAGTCGTAGACGGACTGGCCGTCATCGGTGATCAGGGTAGGGATCTTGCCGGTGGGGTTCAGACGCAGCAGGTCTTCGTTGATCTTGCCCTGGCCGACGGCGGCAGGCACCACCTCGACGCGGTCTTGCAGACCCTTTTCGATCGCGAAAATCATCGCCTTGCGGACGAAGGGCGACACTTTTCCATGCATCAGCTTCACTGCGGGAACTCCTTGGCTATCCAGTCGATTTGCGGAAGCCGATTCTAGGAACCGCCCCTCGTTCCAGAAAATGCTAATTCTTGATCCAGCCATCAAGCTCCAAGCTGGGAGATGCGCCTCGCGCGGGGGTAGAGTGAGGGCTGCGGCCGGGCCCCGCCCGCCGCCTTGACACGGTCCCACCGATGACGCCGCCCGCTCGCTCCCCTGCCCCCGCCAACCCATTCAAGCGGCGCCTGCTGGCCGGCGAGGCCTGCACCATCTTCGGCGTGCGCTCGATCCGCCACCCCGGCATCGTGGCATTGGCCCAGGCCTCCGGCCAGGACGCCATCTACCTGGACTTCCAGCACAGCCCGATCGATATGGAAGCGGCAGCGGGGATCTTCCAGGCCGGCCTGCTGGGCGGGGTGAGCGTGCTGGCGCGCCTGTCCCACCTGGAACCTGCCCTGATCGGCCGTCTCATCGACTCCGGGGCTCACGGCCTGCTGGTGGCCGACCTGCGCAGCGCGGCGCACGCGCGCGAGCTGGTGCAGGCGGCACTGACGGCGCCGCGCGGCGACCGCTCATTGGGCCTGCCGATCGACCCGCGCTTCCCCGGCCTGACCGGCCCGGCCCTGATGCAGGCCATCAACGACGCCACGCTGCTGGTGGCGATGGTCGAATCCCCCGAAGGCATTGCAGCCGCGGAAGCAATCGCCGCAGTCGAGGGCATCGACGCGCTGATGGTCGGCAGCTCGGACTTGTCTGCCGCCCTGGGCGTGCCTGGACAATTCGATCACCCCCGCATGCTGGAGGCCTACCAGGCCTTGGCCGCCGCCTGCCGCGCGGCACGCAAGCCCTTCATCGCCGGCGGCCTGCGCCAGCCGGCCGACCTGGCGCGCTGCCTGGCGCTGGGCGCCGCCCGCTGCTACTTCACCGGCAGCGACACCCACTTCGCCCTCGAGGGTGCGCGTGCCGCGCGCGCCCGCGCCGAAGAAGCCGACAGCCAGGCCACGCGTCTGGTCACGCCCTCTCCCTGATCCCCATTGACCGAGCCTACCGCCTCATGAAACTGCTCCACGGAACCGTCTCTCCCTTCGTCCGCAAGGTCATGGTGACCTTGCATGAACTCGGCCTGCAGGACCGTGTCGCGCTCGAGCCCGTCACCGTCTCGGCCACCGCCCCCAGCCCCGCGGTCGTGGCCCACAACCCGGTCGGCAAGATCCCGACCCTGATCCTCGACAATGGCGAGGCCCTGTATGACTCCACGGTCATCTGCGAATACCTGGCCAGCCTGGCCGGGGACACCCGCCTGTTCCCGGCCGCAGGCGACGCGCGCTGGCAGACGCTGCGGCTCAACACCCTGGCCGACGGCCTGGTGATCGCGGGCGTGCTGGCCCGCAACGAGCTGGGGCGTGAGCCGGCCAAGCGCTGGGACGCGGTCTACCAGGCCCAGTGGACCAAGGTCGAGAACTGCCTCAACACCCTGGAGCAACAGGCCCATCTGCTGGCCGACACGCCGACGATGGCCGAGATCAGCGTGGGCTGCGCCGTCGGCTGGGTGGACTTCCGGGTCACCGATTACGACTGGCGCACGGGCCGCCCCCGCCTGGCCGCCTGGTTCGACCGGATACGGGAGCGCCCCTCCTTCCAGGCCAGCGCGCCGCGCAGCTGAACGCGGAGCCTCCGCTGCGGGCTGGCCTCGAACCTGATCCGTTCAGGTCCCGGCAGTGACCTGCCGGGCGAAGGGGCTGGCCAGCAGGGCCTGCGCCGAGAGGATCACGGGCAGGTCGACCATCTTGCCCTCGAGGCTGAAGGCCTGGCCGCCCTGCTGCGCCGCCGCCTCCACCACACGACGCGCCCAGGCCAGCTCGCTGTCCGAGGGCGCGAAAGCCGCATTCACGCCCTCGACCTGGGCCGGGTGGATGCACAGCTTGCCGCCAAAACCGAAAGCGCGGGCGCGGCTGACATCGGCTGCCAGGCGCGCCCCATCGCCGGTGGCGGTGGTCACGCCGTCGATCGGCGCCGGCAGTCGGGCACGCCGGGAGGCTGCCACCAGCGCAAGGCGGACGGAGGTCAGCTCCGGCTCTTCGGGCGTGCATCGCATGCCCAGATCCAGTTGGAAGTCCAGATGACCGAAGGCCAGGCGCAGCACGCCGCGTTCGCGGGCCAGGGCATCCACGTTGTCCAGCCCCTCCAGCGACTCCACCAGGGCCAGCACCCGGCCTTGCGCGCCGAGCCGGGCCACCACCGCGCGCAAGGCAGCGGCCGCCTCTGACTTGGGGAGCATCACCGCGCCCAGGCTCTGCCCGGACCACTCGGCCATGAGCGCCAGGTCCTCCTCGTGCCAGGGCGTCCCGACGGCGTTGATGCGCACCAGCAGGCGCTGGCGCAGCGAAGCGTCCAGGGCCGGCAGGCGCTCGGCCAGGGCAAGGCGCGCAGAGGCTTTGCTGTCGGGCGCGACCGCGTCCTCCAGGTCGACGATGACGGCATCGGCGCCGGTGGCAAAGGCTTTTTCCAGGCGGTCCAGCCGGGTCGCCGGCACGAAAAGAAAGCTGCGCGCGTGGCGGATCGCTTCACTCATGACACATCACTCCAGCGGCCCGGGTCGGACTCAAAAGGTTCCCGCCGCCTTCAGGGCGGCGATGTCCTGCGGGCTGCGTCCGAGCTCACGCAGAATCGCCTCGCTGTGCTCGCCCAGGGCGGGCACGGGATCCATGCGGCAGGCGTAGTCGTTGCTGGTCGCCGGCGGCAGCAAGGCCTGCAGCGGCCCCGCCGGCGAGCCGATGGTCCGGAAACGCTGGCGGGCATGCAGCTGCGGATGGTTCCAGAGGTCCCCCACCTGGTTGACGCTGGCATTGGCGATCTGTGCCTCGTCCAGGCGCCCGCGCACCTCGTCCGAGGTCATGCGCGCGAAGGCGTCCAGGATGACCTGCTTGAGCGCAGCCCGGTTCTCGACGCGGCGCACATTGGTGTCGAAGCGGGGATCGGCGGCCAGTTCGGGCTGGAGCAGCACCTTCTCGCAAAAGAGCTTCCATTCGCGCTCGTTCTGAAGACCCAGCATGACCTGCCGGCCGTCGCCAGCCTCGAAGGGGCCATAGGGATAGATGGTGGCGTGGGCCGCGCCATTGCGGCCCGGCGGCGTCTGGCCGTCATAGGCGTAGTACATGGGAAATCCCATCCACTCACTCATGGCCTCGAGCATCGAGACCTCCACATGCGAGCCGCGGCCGGTCTGGTGCCGCTGCAGCAGCGCGCTCAGGATGCCGGTGTAGGCATACATGCCGGCGGCGATGTCGGCGATGGAGTTGCCCGCCTTGCTGGGTTCGTCGGGCGTGCCGGTGACGGACAGGAAGCCCGCCTCACTCTGGATCAGCAGGTCGTAGGCCTTCTTGTCCCGGTAGGGACCATCGGCGCCATAGCCCGAGATGTCGCAGACCACCAGCCGGGGGTACTTGGCGCTCAGGGTATCGAAGCCCAGACCCATGCGGGCAGCGGCGCCCGGCGCCAGGTTCTGCACGAGCACGTCCGCCTTGGCCAGGAGTTCGTCGAGCACTTCCAGGGCCTGCGGCTGCTTCAGGTCCAGGGTCAGGCTCTCCTTGGAGCGGTTGGTCCAGACGAAGTGGGAGGCCAGGCCGCGGGTGCGGTGGTCGTAGGCGCGGGCGAAGTCACCGCTGCCGGGGCGCTCGACCTTGATCACCCGGGCGCCCAGGTCGGCGAGTTGTCGGGTGCAGAAGGGCGCCGCGATGGCGTGCTCCAGCGTGACCACGGTCACGCCGCTGAGGGGAAGGGCCTGCATGAAAACTCCTCGGGAAACGCAGGGGTCAGGCGAAATCGGCGCTGGCCTGCATGGCCAGCTGGCCTTGCGGGCCGCGGGCCCACAGCCGGGCCTGCGTGCCTTCGACACGGCCCGCCACGGTGAAGGGCGCGATGTCGAACAGCGGGCTGACCGCCTTGAACTCATAACGGGCGATGCGCCGGTCCGGGTGGGCCCGGCGCAGTTCCTCAAGCAGCAAGGTGGCGATCATCGGCCCGTGCACGACCAGGCCGGGATAGCCCTCCTCCTGCATCGCGTAGGGACGGTCGTAATGGATGCGGTGGCCATTGAAGGTCAGGGCCGAGTACCGCATCAGGAGCACCGGGTCGGGGGTGACCAGGCGGCTGAATTGCTCGCCCTCGGGCGCGGCCGGCGGCACGGGGGCCGGCGCGCCGGCCAGGGGTGCGTCGCGATAGACGATGTCCTGCTCCTCGCGGATCGCCAGGCCTTGACGGTCCGAAACCTCATGGAGCACCGTCACGAAAACCAGATTGCCGCTGCGGCCCGACTTGGACTGGACCGAGAGGATGCTGGAAACGCGCCGCACCTGCGCGCCCAGAACGAGGGGCCTGAGGAACTGCAGACGGCTGCCCGCCCACATGCGTCGGGGCTGGGTCACCGGCGGCAGGAAGCCGCCGCGCCGCGGGTGGCCGTCTTCGCCAATATTCGACTGACGCTCGCCTGGCAGGAAGTAGAGCCAGTGCCACAGGGGAGGCAGTTCGCTGCCCTCGGCCGGCGCCTGCGAATCCATGTCCAGCGTGGCCCGCATCAGGCGCACCGGGGCCAGGCCGAGATGGTCTTCCAGGGTCTCGCTGCGTCCGACCCAGGCTTCGTAGTTGTCTTGGCTCATGCTCGATTCCTCACAGGTTCTGCACCAGCTCCGGCACGGCGGCGAACAGGTCCGCCTCCAGGCTGTAGTCGGCCACGCTGAAGATCGGCGCTTCGGGGTCCTTGTTGATCGCGACGATCACCTTGGAGTCCTTCATGCCGGCCAGGTGCTGGATCGCGCCCGAGATGCCCGCGGCGATGTACAGCTGCGGCGCGACGATCTTGCCGGTCTGGCCGACCTGCCAGTCGTTGGGGGCGTAGCCCGCGTCGACGGCGGCGCGGCTGGCGCCGAGGGCCGCGCCGAGCTTGTCGGCCAGCGGGGTCATCACTTCGTTGAACTTCTCGGCGGAGCCCAGGACCCGGCCACCAGAGACGATGATCTTGGCGGCGGTCAGTTCCGGGCGGTCGCTCTTGGCGATCTCGGAACCCAGGAACTGGCTCTTGGCCGAGGCAGCCACGGCGGCGGCGGTCTCGACGGCGGCCGAGCCACCGGTGCTTGCTGCGGCATCGAAGCCGGTGCCGCGCACGGTGATCACCTTGGTGGCATCCGTCGACTGCACGGTGGCGATCGCGTTGCCGGCGTAGATCGGGCGCTCGAAGGTATCGGGGCTGATCACCTTGGTGATGTCGGAGACCTGGGCCACGTCGAGCTTGGCGGCCACGCGCGGGGCGGCGTTCTTGCCGCTGGCGGTGGCCGGGAACAGGATGTGGCTGTAGCCGGAGGCGATCGCCAGGACCTGGGCGGCGACGTTCTCGGCCAGGCCGTGAGCGAAGCCTTCGCCGTCGGCGTGGATCACCTTGGACACGCCGGCGATCTGCGCGGCGGCCGCGGCGGCGGCGCCGGCGTTGTGGCCAGCGACGAGCACGTGCACCTCACCGCCGCAAGCGGCAGCGGCGGTCACGGTGTTGAGGGTCGCGCCCTTGATCGAGGCGTTGTCGTGTTCTGCAATAACCAGGGAAGTCATGTTCGTGTTCTCCTCAGATCACCTTGGCTTCGGTCTTGAGCTTGGCGACCAGGGTGGCCACGTCGGGCACCTTGACGCCCGCCGAGCGCTTGGCCGGTTCATTGACCTTGAGGGTCTTGATGCGCGGGGCCACGTCGACGCCCAGGTCCGCCGGGGTGACGGTGTCCAGCTGCTTCTTCTTGGCCTTCATGATGTTGGGCAGGGTCACGTAGCGCGGCTCATTGAGGCGCAGGTCGGTGGTGACCACGGCGGGCAGGCTGATCTGGAGCGTTTCCAGGCCGCCGTCGACTTCGCGGGTGACCTTCGCGTTGCTGCCTTCCACTTCCACCTTCGAGGCGAAGGTGGCCTGGGGCATGTCGGCCAGGGCCGCCAGCATCTGGCCAGTCTGGTTGCAGTCATCGTCGATGGCCTGCTTGCCCAGGATCACGAGCTGGGGGCCTTCCTTGTCGACCAGGGCCTTGAGCAGCTTGGCCACGGCCAGGGGCTGCAGCTCCTCGTCGGTCTGCACCAGGATGCCGCGGTCGGCGCCGATGGCCATGGCGGTGCGCAGGGTCTCCTGGCAGGCCTGGGGACCGCAGGAGACGGCGATCACCTCGGTGACCACACCCTTTTCCTTCAGGCGGACGGCCTCTTCGACGGCGATCTCGTCGAAGGGGTTCATGCTCATTTTGACGTTGGCGATGTCCACACCCGTGTTGTCCGACTTGACGCGGACCTTCACGTTGTAGTCCACCACCCGCTTGACTGCGACCAATGCCTTCATTTGGGGGAGCTCCTGGTGCCTGGCGAGGCTGTCTCTGATTGACGTTTACGTAAACTGGCGGATTCTAAGCCGAGCCCTTCTCCGCACCGTCCACATCAGGACAATTCAGAGGGAAATCCGGCCGAAAAGAACGATCGTTCTTTTTTCGATTATAGGCCGTTCGGGGGAGTGCCCGGCTCGCGGACCATGCGCACCACCCGCTGCGGGTAGGGAATGTCGATGCCCGCGGACCGCAGGCCCTGCAGGATGGCGATGTTCACGTGCGAGCGCACCGAGGGCTGGCCGTGGGACGGGTCCTCGATCCAGTAGGTCAGCTGGAACTCCAGGCCGTCCGGGCCCAGGCGCTCCAGGCGCGCCGAAGGCGCCGGCTCGGCGCGCACCCGCGGCGCCGACAGCGCCGCCTCGACCAGGATGCGCTGTACCTGGGCCACGTCGCTGTCGTAGCCCACGGTCACCTCGGACATCAAGAGCACCAGCGAATCGGCGAGGGACAGGTTCTCGATCCGCTCGGTGATCACCTTCTCGTTGGGGACGATGGACTCGCGGCCATTGGGCGCGCGAATCAGGGTGTAGCGGGTCTTGATGTCGACCACCTCGCCCTCGAAGCCGTCGACCCGCACCGTGTCGCCGATGCGCAGGCTGCGCTCGAACAGGATGACGAAGCCGCTCACGTAGTTGGCCGCGAGCTTCTGCAGGCCAAAGCCCAGGCCCACGCCCAGCGCGCCGCCCAGCACCGACAGCGCGGTGAGGTCCACCCCCACCGCCGACAGGGCGACCAGCAGGCCCAGCGTGAGCAGGCCGGCACGGATCGCATTGGCCGCCACCTTGCGCAGCGACAGGTCATGCACCGCCTGCTGCAGCACCCGCCGCTCGAGCACCGCCGACAGCCACAGGGCCAGCACCAGGACCAGGCCGGCCGAGAGCAGGCCCTCACCCAAACTCAGGAGGCTCAGCTTGGACTTGCCAAAGGGAAGATGGATCGCGTCGAGCGCATCGGCCACCGCGGGCCACAGGCCGGTGATCCAGGCCACCACCACCAGCCAGGCGACCCAGGAGAACACCTGCTCGATCAGGCGCGCGCCCCGCCACGCCGGAAAGACCACGGTCAGCACACGCGCCAGCAGCCGGATGCCGGCCAGCGACAGCAGCACCGGCACCGCGACCTTGTGCAGCAGCACCGCATGGCCGCGGCCGAAGGACACGCCCAGCGCCAGCGCGCCGGCATAGACCAGGGCCAGGGACAGCACCGGGAACAGCAGCCCGTCGACGATGCTGCGGCCGAACCAGACCGACTCGGCGCCGGCCCGCCGGCCCGCGAGGCTGCAGGCCGCATAGGCCAGCGCCAGCGCCAGGACCAGCACGCCGGCCTCCCAGAGCACGGTGGGGTGGGACAGGCCCTCGAGCAGCGCGTCGAATTCGGTCATGCGGTCTTTTCGTTCGTGTTCACAGGTCGGCCAGCACCCGCAGGTGGGCCTCGACGCTGCGGGCCAGCGCGCCCAGGTGGTAGCCGCCCTCCAGGCAGGAGACGATGCGGCCCCCGGCGTGCTTGCGGGCCACCTCGCGGATGCGGTGGGTGATCCAGGCGTAGTCCTGTTCCACCAGCCCCAGCTGGCCCAGGTCGTCCTCGCGGTGGGCGTCGAAGCCGGCGCTGATGAAGATCATCTCGGGCCTGAAGGCCTCCAGGCGCGGGAACCAGGTCTGCTCCAGCAGCTCGCGCAGGTCCATGCCCTTGGTGTAGGCCGGCACCGGCACATTGAGCATGTTGTCGCCCTTGGGCACGTTGCCGCTGAAGGGATAGAGCTGGTCCTGGAAGAAGCTCACCATCAGCACCCGCGGGTCGCCGGCCAGGATGTCCTCGGTGCCGTTGCCGTGGTGCACGTCGAAGTCGATCACTGCCACCCGCGAGAGGCCATGGCGCTCCAGCGCATGGCGCGCGGCCACGGCGACGTTGTTGATGAAGCAGAAACCCATGGCCTGCTTGCGCTCGGCATGGTGACCGGGCGGGACGATCGCGCAGAAGGCGTTCTCGAGTTCGCCGGCGATCACCGCGTCGGTGGCGGCGATGGCCGCGCCCGCCGCGCGCCGGGCCGCCTCCCAGGTGTGGCGGTTCATCGAGGTGTCGGCGTCGATGTGGATGTGGGCCGGTCCGCCCGCCTCGATCTGCTCGGCGAGCTGGTCCTCCAGGCCCTGCAGGGCCGCCAGGTGCATGCGGTCGTGCGCCAGGGCCAGGTCGCTCAGGGCGGCGGGCGGCGCCTCGCGGCGATCGAGCGCGTCGCCCACGCCGGTGATCAGGAGGCGGTCCTCGATCGCATCCAGCCGCTGGGGACACTCGGGGTGGCCCTCGCCCATGTCGTGGCGTCGGCAGTCTGCATGGGTGTAGTACCCGGTGGCGTTCGCGGTCATCCTCTGGCGTCCTTCTTCAAGGCTCTTCTGGCGGGCTGATCAGCCTCTCGGGCCAGCTTAACACCAACGCCGCGACCCCTGCCCACAGGCCGTCGGCGTGCTCGCGCGGACGCAGTCGGCCCGGTCGCTGGCGCAGGAGGCGAGTGCGCGCCGGCGCGAGGCTGGACTGGCGGGACCTGCGAGACAATCAGCCCATGTCCCGCCCCACCCTGCCCCGCGCCGTGCTGCCGCGCCTGTTGCCCCGTCTCCTCGCAGGCGCCCTGTGCCTGGCCACCGTGGCGGTGTTGGCGCAGGCGGCGGACGGCGCGGCGCCCGCGCCCCGCAAGAAAGCGGCGCACAAGGCGTCCTCCCCGGCATCGGCCCAGGTGGGTGGCAAGGCCTCCGCCAAGGCCCGCGCGAAGGCTGCGCGCGCCCCCGCATCCGCCAAGGCCACTGGCACGCCCTATGCCGGCCATGCCGAGGCGATGCAGTGGGCCGACGAGATGGCAAAGCGCCAGGGCATCGACCCCGGCTGGGCCCGGCGCGCGCTGGGCGAGGCCCGGCAGCTGCCGGCGGTGCAGCGCCTGATCCAGCCCCCCGCGCCGGGCACGCGCAAGAACTGGGCGGCCTACCGGGCGCGCTTCATCGACGAGCGGCGCATCGGCGCCGGCCTGCGCTTCATGGAGGACAACCGGGCGGCGCTCGCGCGGGCCGAGAAGGAGTATGGCGTGCCGGCCGACATCGTCGCCGGCATCATCGGCGTCGAGACCTTCTATGGTCAGCACATGGGCCAGCTCCGCGTGCTCGACGCCCTGGCCACCCTGTCCTTCGACCATCCGCCCGAGCACCCGCGCCTGGCGGAGCGGGTCACCTTCTTCCGCGGCGAGCTCGAGCAGTTCCTGGCGCTGGCGGCGAAGAACGGCGGCGACCCGCAAGTGCCCCTGGGCAGCTTCGCCGGCGCCATCGGCCTGCCGCAGTTCATGCCCTCGAGCTGGGTCCGCTGGGGGGTGGACTTCGACGGCGACGGGCGCGTCGACCTGCGCCGCAGCGCGGTGGACGCGATCGGCTCGGTGGCCAATTACTTCAAGGCCCATGGCTGGCAGGCGGGCCTGCCCACCCACTACCCGGTGGCCTTCGACGCCAGCCGGGCCGACATGGACACCCTGCTCGCGCCCGACATCCTGCCCACTTTCACCACGGCCCGCTTCCAGCAGCTGGGCGCGGTGCTGGAGGGCCCGGCCCAGGCGCACGCCGGGCCGCTGGCCCTGGTCGAATTGCAGAACGGCGACGCCCCGAACAGCTACGTGGCGGGCACCGAGAACTTCTACACCATCACCCGCTACAACCAGTCCAGCTACTACGCGATGGCGGTGATCGAGCTGGCGCGGGCGCTGCGGGAAGCGCGGGCGCCTGCCGCCACCCCCAGCGCCACGATCGGCCCGCAGGCGGCCGCTTCATCGACATCGCAGACCTCGTCGCCGGCCGCCACCCACACGCGCTGAGGCGCCCCGGGGCCTATCCCAGGTCCAATTCCACCCGCTTGATCCGGGCGCCGGCCCCGGTCTTGATCCGCACCGCGCTGCGGCCGCAGCCGAAATGCCGGGCCACCAGGGCGACCAGTTCCTCGTTGGCCTTGCCATCCACCGGCGGTGACTTCAGCTGCGCCTGCCAGGGCTCGCCCTCTTTCTCCGGCGGCGCCAGCACGCTCTGGCGCGCGTTGGGCTTGACCTTGACCAGCAGCACGGTCACAGCCGTCCTTCCAGCACCCGGACCCGCCAGGCGCTGGCGGTGCCGGCCAGCGCCAGCACGGTGGCGGCAGCGAACAGGCCGTGGTAGCCGATGGCATGCACCAGGCTGCCGCCCGCCAGCACGCCCACCACGCCGCCCAGGCCATAACCGGTCACGGTGAACAGGGCCTGGCCGCGGCCACGCAGGCGGCCGGGGAAATGGTGGGTCACCATCGCCACGCAGGCGGTGTGGTGTCCGGCGAAGGTGAAGGCATGCAGCAGCTGCCCCAGCACCAGGGCGGGCCACCAGTCGGCCAGGGAGCCGGTCATGGCCATGCGGACCACGGTGGCCCAGCCACAGGCCAGCAGCCACCAGGACATGGACCGGCGCGCGATGAAGCGGCCCTGCCAGAAGAACCAGGCGATTTCCGCCACCACCGAGATCGCCCACAGCGCGCCGATCGCGCCCTTGCCGTAGCCGCGTTCGTCGAGAAAGAGCGAGAAGTAGGCGTAGATGGCCATGTGCGCCATCACGTGGAAGAAGAGGGAGACGAAGAACCAGGCGACCACCGGCTGTCGCAGCACCGGCATGACCGGCTCGTGGGTCGTCTCGCCCGCGGCCGGCTTGTCATGCAGGTTGGGGAGCCAGAAGCTGCAGGCGGCGACGATCGCCAGCGTGCCCACCGCCCAGCCCGGGAAGTGGTGCATGCCGAAGCGCTCGAACCAGGCGCCGGCGATGAACACGGTGACCAGAAAGCCCGCCGACCCCCACAGGCGCACCCGCCCGTAGCGGCCCCAGTCGCCGGCCACCACATGGGCCATGGCGGCCTCGGTCAGGCCCATCATCGAACTGGTGTGGATGAAGAGGACCAGGAGCACCGCGCCCACCCACCAGGCGCCGCCGTCCCACAGGAGGCCCGTCGACACCACCAGGGCGGCGACCGCGCTGTAGCGAAGCAGGCGCACCCGCTCGCCGCTGCGGTCGCTGATCAGGCCCCAGATGTAGGGCGCGAAGACCCGTGTGAAGGGCTGCACCGCGGCCAGCAGGCTGATCACCGCCAGCGGCAGGCCCAGGTCCTTGAGCCAGAGCGTGAGGTAGGGGTTGAAGAAGCCGATGTGCGCGAAGTACGCACCAGAGAGCGCAGCGAAGGGGATGAGGGGCCCCAGCGATCGCCCGGACATCAGGCCTGGCCTGGGATGGCCGGCAGCGGGGGGCGCACGTCGGCGTTCTGCGCGCGATGGCGCAGGGCGTGGTCCATCACCACCAGGGCCAGCATGGCCTCGGCGATGGGGGTGGCGCGGATGCCGACGCAGGGGTCATGGCGGCCCTTGGTGACCACGTCCAGGGGCTGGCCCTCGATGTCGATGGACGCGCGCGGGCTGATGATGGAGCTGGTCGGCTTGATCGCGATCGACACCTCCAGGTCCTGGCCGGTGCTGATGCCGCCCAGCACGCCGCCGGCGTTGTTGCTCGCGAAGCCCTGGGGCGTGAGCGAGTCGCCATGGGTGGTGCCGCGCTGGACCACGCTGCCGAAGCCGGCGCCGATCTCCACGCCCTTGACCGCGTTGATTCCCATCATCGCGTAGGCGATGTCGGCGTCGAGCTTGTCGAAGAGCGGTGCGCCCAGTCCGGCGGGCATGCCCTGGGCCACCACCCGGATGCGCGCGCCGCAGGAGTCGCCGGACTTGCGCAGGGCGTCCATGTAGGCCTCGAGGTGGGCGACGTCGGCCACCGGCGCGAAGAAGGGGTTGTTCGGGACATGGTCCCAGCTCTCGAAGGCGATGGCCACCTCGCCCACCTGCTGCATGCAGCCGCGGAAGGTGGTGCCGAATTTCTGCGCCAGCCACTTCTTGGCCACCGCGCCGGCGGCCACCATGGGGGCGGTCATGCGGGCCGAGGAGCGGCCGCCGCCGCGCGGGTCGCGCAGGCCGTACTTCTGGATGTAGGTGTAGTCGGCGTGGCCAGGGCGGAAGGTGCGGGCGATGTCCGCATAGTCCTTGCTGCGCTGGTCGGTGTTGCGAATCAGCAGGCAGATCGGGGTGCCGGTGGTCTTGCCTTCGTAGACGCCGGAGAGGATCTCGACCTGGTCGGGCTCCTGGCGCTGGGTGACGTGGCGGCTGGTGCCGGGGCGGCGGCGGTCCAGGTCGGGCTGGATGTCGGCCTCGGACAGTTCGAGCCCCGGGGGGCAGCCGTCGATCACGCAGCCGATGGCCGGGCCATGGGACTCACCGAAGTTGGTGACCGCGAACAGGGTGCCGAAGGTGTTGCCGCTCATGGCCGGGATTATCCCAGAGGGCGCGGCCGGTCCCGAACCGCCCGAGACGCGCGCGTCTCGGGTCTCAGAGCTGCGCGGTCGGCTGGCTGTCTTCGCTGCTGGGCCAGTCGCGGATATAGGCCTTGAGCATGCGGTTCTCGAAGTTCTGGCTGTCCACCACGGTCTTGGCGACGTCGTAGAAGCTGATCACGCCCATGAGCATGCGGCGGTCCATCACCGGCATGTAGCGCGCATGGCGATCGAGCATCATGCGGCGGACTTCGTCGAGCTCGGTCTCGTTGGTGCAGGTGAGCGGGTGGTCGTCCATGAAGGAGCGGACCAGGGTGCTGCCCAGGCTGCCGCCGTTGCGGACGATGGCCTGGATGACCTCCCGGAAGGTGAGCATGCCCACCAGGTCGCCGTGTTCCATCACCACCAGGGAGCCGATGTCCTTGTCGGCCATCAGCGTGACGGCCCGCGACAGGGGCTCGTCGGGGCCGACGGTGTACAGGGTGCTGCCCTTGACGCGAAGGATGTCGCTGACTTTCATGGGGTTTCCTCCGGGGAGAGGTGGTGGGGGTGCGAATGAATATAGCCCACAATTCCCGCCACTTCCATCCACCCGCGCCCCGCCATGCAGCTCGAAGTCCTCGGCCACGCCACCTTTTGTCACACCGGCGACCCTGCCCACGAGCCCGGCCGCCCCACCCTGGTCCTGACCCACGGGGTGCTCAACGACCACCGGGTGTGGCTGCGCCAGGCGCGCGAGCTCGCCGCCCTGGGCTGGAACGTGCTCGCACCCGACCTGCCCGGACATGGCCAGAGCCGCGGCGAGCCGCCGGCCAGCGTGGAGGCGGCGGCCGGCTTCCTGCTGTCGCTGCTGGACGCGGCCGGCGTGGAGCGCGCGGTCCTCGTCGGCCACAGCTTCGGTTCGCTGGCGTCGCTGGAAGCCGCGGCCCGCGCGCCGGAGCGCGTCTCGCACCTGGTGCTGGTGGGCACGGCGTTCCCAATGCGGGTCTCGCCCGCGCTGCTGGACGCCTCCCTGAACCAGCCCCTGGAGGCCATCGGCAAGGTGGCCCGCTACTCGCACGCGCGCGAGGCGGTGCGGGCGGCCCAAGAGACCAAAGAGGCCCTGCCCGGGGTACCGACCCTGATCGACGACACCCGCGCGCTGATGGAGCAGGTGCTGGCAAGCAACCCGCAGGCGCCGCTGTTCCACACCGGCTTCCAGGCCTGCGACCAGTACCGGGGCGGCGAGGCGGCAATGGAGAAGGTGGACAGCCCCACCCTCTTCCTCCTGGGCCGGCAGGACGTGATGACGCCGCCCGAAGCCGCCGCCGGCCTGCAGGCCCGCGCCCGCCACGGCCGCACCGCGCTGATCGACGCCGGCCATGCGCTGATGGCCGACAACCCGGAAGGCGTGATGGCGGCCCTGCGCGAGTTCCTGCCGGCAGCCCCTCCCCGCTGAATCGCGCGCTGAACCCCGCCCGGTGGCGCGCTTTCGATCCGGCGGCAAGGCGCGCAGCCGGCCGCGCGCTCAGGCCTCAGGCCGCCTGCAGCGCCTGGCCCAGGGTCAGCCCTTGCAGCCGTGCCTGGATCTGGCCGCCGGCCACCTCGGCCGGCAGCAGCAGCCGCTCGGACAGCGGCGCCAGCGGCACCTGGGCCGGGTCGACCAGCAGCACCAGCCGAGGCGGCTCCTCCGGCCGGTCTTCCTCCAGGCGTCCGATCCACCCCAGTTCGACCAGCACCTCGGTCACCGGCTCGAGCTGCAGATGGTCGACGCGAAGCTCGCGCGCCAGCAGGGTCAGGCCCAGCCCCCCGTGACCCGTGGCGCGGGCCTGCGCCAGGCCGCGCAGGGCCTCCAGCGCCATCTGGAAACGCCAGCCCGGCCCCTCCGGCGCGCGCACGGGACCGGCCAGCAGGCGCGGCAGGTGGGCTGCCAGCACCGCACCCAGCAGGATCACCATCCAGCCGACATAGATCCACACCAGCAGGATGGGGACGGTGGCGAAGGCGCCGTAGAC
>JACCDZ010206078.1_pt1 | contig 71981 bp, 53 predicted proteins | sample 7449551 | NCBI WGS metagenome assembly JACCDZ01 (sample SAMN15323452, study PRJNA562643) | freshwater metagenome | isolation source: river surface water | place: USA:Blue River Watershed | collected 2017-08-18 | reverse complement strand
GTCGAGGAGGATGAGGGCGGGCTTTTGCGCGACGAAGGTCTCGAGCGCGGCGCGGCCGTCCTCGGCCTCGACGACCTCCCAGCCCTCGCGCTCGAGGGTGGTGCGGAGCATGGCGCGGTTGTCGCGCAGGTCGTCGACGACGAGGGCGAGCCGGCGGGTGTCGTGCGGGACCTGTTTGGCGAGGATGTCGGCGAGACGGGCGCGGTCGACGGGTTTGGTGAGGTAGTCGGCGGCGCCGAGGGTGAAGCCGAGCTGTCGGTCCTCGATGATGGAGACCATGACGACGGGGATGTCGCGGGTGTCGGGGTCGGCCTTGAGGGCGGTGAGCACGGACCAGCCGTCCATGCTGGGCATCATGACGTCGAGGGTGATGAGGCGCGGCTTGAGTTCCTTGGCGAGCGTGAGGGCGTCACGGCCGTTGGATGCGGTGCGGACGGCGTAGCCTTCGCGGTTTAGGTTGCGGGTGAGGAGGTCGAGGACGGCGGGGTCGTCGTCGACGGCGAGGATGAGGGGGCCGGCGGCGGCAGAGGATGGGGCGGCGGAGGCGGGCGCGGACGCCGGGGACGGCGTCCCTCCAAAGGCGAAGGGCGGGCGGGACTTGGACGGGTCCTCGACGCGGAGCGGTATGGAGGCGGTGAATACGGTGCCTTTGCCGGGCTCGCTCTCCACGGTGATGTCGCCGCCCATGAGCTGGCAGAATTTTTTGGAGATCGCGAGGCCAAGGCCGGTGCCGCCGTATTTGCGGGTGGTGGAGGCGTCGGCCTGGACGAAGGCCTGGAAGAGTTTGCCCAGCTGCTCCTGGGTCATGCCGATGCCGGTGTCGGCGACGCGGAAGTGGACGAAGTCGCGGCCGTGTTGCGCGGAACGGGTGACCGAGAGGGTGATCCTGCCCTCGTGGGTGAACTTGGCGGCGTTGCTGAGGAGATTGAAGAGGGTCTGGCGGACCTTGGTGACGTCGGCGTGCAGAACGCCGAGGTTGGCGGCGGGTTCGAGAACGAGGGTGTTGTTGTTCTTGGCGACGAGCGGGCGGATGGTGGCGGCGACCTCGTCGACGAGGGCGGCGAGGGGGGCGTCCTCGAGGTAGAGGCTCATCTTGCCGGCCTCGATCTTGGAGATGTCGAGCACGTCGTTGATCAGGCCGAGGAGATGCTTGCCGGCGGAGTGGATCTTTTTGAGGTCGGGAATGGCGGTGTCGTTGCCGGTGTCTTCGGCGTCCTCGATGAGCATCTCGGAGTATCCGATGATGGCGTTCATCGGGGTGCGGAGCTCGTGGGACATGTTGGCGAGGAAGGCGGATTTGGTGCGATTGGCCTCCTCGGCGGCCTCGCGGGCCTGGTGGACGGCGGCCTCGTCCTGCTTGCGCTTGGTGATGTCGACCTGGACGACGACGTAGCTCTCGACCTCGCCGTGGGCGTCGAGAATGGGCTGGCCGTCGACGAGAACCCAGAGCGGGGCGCCATCCTTGCGGTAGTTGAGGACCTCAAGTTGGAAGGGGCGCTTCTGCGCGCGGGCTTTTTTCTTGGCGGCGAGGGCGGCGGGATCTGTGTCGGGGCCCATCAGGAAGTCGTCGGGGTGGCGGCCGATGGCCTCGGCGGCGGTGTAGCCGGTGAGACGGGTGAAGGAGTCGTTGACCCAGGTGATTTGGCCGTGGGTGTCGGTGATGATGACGCCGTTGTAGGTGCGGGCGGCGACGAGGGCGAGGCGGCGGGCCTCGGCCTGGAGCCGCTCGGCCTCGGCGAGGGCGACGGACAGGCGGCGGGCGAGGACGTAACCGAGGATGAGCGCGGCGACGATGAGCGGCACCATGAAGCCGAATACGGGAAGGACGCGCGACCAGGTCTCGTTCTGGATGTCGTCGCCGCGGTAGGCGGCGAGAAGGGTGAATTTCCAGAGCGGAAAAGGCTCGGCGCGCCAGGTCCAGCCCTCGGCGTCGATCCACTCGCGATCTCCGGCGTGGGCGAGGGAGGCGGAGCGGATGAGCGCGGGGTCGGCGCCCTTGGTTGCGAAGAGCGCGCGGCCGTCCCGGTCGACGAAGGCGAAGAAGCCCCGGTCGAGGAGGCGGGCGTCGGCCAGTTGCTGGCCGATGCGGTCGAGGTTTTCGACGAGGTAGCCGACGTAGTGGACGCCGACGACCGCGCCGGCGGAGTCGAAGACCGGTTCGTAGCCGGTGAGGTAGGGGCGGCCGAGGATGTCGACCACGCCGTAGAAGGGATGGCCCTGGCGGATGGCGGCGACCGCCGGGCCGGATGGATCGAGGACGGTGCCGACGGCGCGGGAGCCGTCCGGATGTAAGACATTCGTGGATACGCGGACGAAGTCGTCGCCGTCCCGAACGAAGAGGGTGGCGGTGCCGCCCATCAGGTTGGTGGTGTGGTCGACGACGGTGAAATCGTTGGCCACGGGGGTGATGCCGAAGCGCAGGACGGGCACCTCGCGGTCGCCGACGCGCTCGGTGGCGCCGCCGGGGGCGAAGTGGGCCGAGCCGAGGGCGTCGGTGGAGGAGCGAAGGACGCGCATGGAGGCGCGGACCCGCTCGAGGTAGGCGCCGTGGGTGGAGACGAGCTCGCGGCCGACCTGGGTGATGCGGGTGTTGATGTCGTCGGCGAGGTCGGCCTCGACGGTGTGGCGGAGGTTGCGGTAGCCGCCGAAGAGGGCGAGTGCGACGAGGGCGGAAACGAGGAGGAACCAGCCGAGGAGGCGAAGGTGGAGGGAGCGGTGCACTGGGAAGGGGTGAGGAGAGCGGGTGTGGGGGCGGACGGGGATCAGAGATCGAAGCGGACGATGGTGAAGTCGTCGTCGAGCGGGCCCGGGCCGTGTAGGGCTCGGACCTGGGCGTGGAGGGAGTCGAGCTCGTCGGCGCCGGGGACGCGGGGGCGGCCGAGGAAGTCGCGGAGCTCGTCGAGGCTCCACATGCCGCCGATGTCGGCTCGGCTGATCTCGTAGACGCCGTCGCTGAGGAGGTATAGGCGCGCAGGGCCGGGGAGGTGGCGCGTGAAAGTCTTGTAGAACATGCCTTCGAGGCCGCCGATGACCATGCCGGCGCCGGCGAGGGGCTCGGCGGAGGCGGACTCGGAGGATGACGCGGCGGCGAGGCGGGACGCCTCGCCGCTCACGGGTGGGACGCCCGTGCCACCAGTGACGAGGAGGGCGGGCGGGTGGCCGCCGGCGGCGAAACGGAGCGTGCGCGAGGAGGGCTGCCAGACGCCATACCAGAGGGTGAAATACATCTCGTTCTGGCGCTCCATGAGGAAGGCGTTGTTGAGGGCGGCGAGGACGAGTCCGGGGTCGCGGAAGTCGACGCCGGGAAGGGTGGAACCGCGGAGGACGTTGATCGCGGCGGCGGAGAGCAAGGCGGCGCCGACGCCGTGGCCGCAGACGTCGAGGAGGTAGAGCGCGAAGTGGTCGTCGTCGATCCAGTGGTAGCCGAAGGAGTCGCCCCCGAGCTCGGTGGAGGGAACGAGTCGCCAGTCGACGTGGATCGTGCGGCAGGGGCCGGGGGCGGGGAGCAGGGAGCGGATGTAGTTCTCCGCCTCGGTGAGCTCGGCGCGGAGGCGGGTCTGCGTCCGCTCGATGGTGTGGAGGTAGGCGGCCTCCTGGTCGCGGAAGCGTTTCTTCTGGAGGCCGGCGCCGATGCGGGCGCGGAGGAGGACGGGGTTGAAGGGTTTCGGAAGAAAGTCCTCGGCGCCGTGCTCGATGCACTTCACGACGGCGGCGATCTCGTCGAGGGCGGAGATCATGATGACCGGGAGGTGGCGGAGCGCGGGGTTTTGCTTGAGCGCGACCAAGGTGGAGAAGCCGTCGAGGACGGGCATCATCATGTCGAGGAGGACGAGGTCGAAGGGCTCGGCGCGGAGCTTGGCGATGGCGGCCTCGCCGTCTCCGGCCTCGGCGACGGTGTGGCCCTGGCGGGTGAGTTGGCGGGCGAGGACGTCGCGGTTGCCGGGCTCGTCGTCGACGATGAGGATGCGGCCGGGATCGGCGACGGGGGCGTCGGCGGTCGAATCGGAGGCGGATGCGGCGAGGAGGGCGGCGAGGTCGAGGGGCGGGGCGGAGTGGGCGGAGGCGCCGAGGCAGGGCGCCTCGGCGTCCACGGGCGGGACGCCCGTGCCACTACGTAGGGTGACCCGGGCGTCGGTGAGGTTTTCGTTGATTTGCGCGAGGAGCTGCTGCGCGGCGCGGCGGATTTTGTGGAGGTCGGGCGCGTAGGCCTCGCCGTGGCCGGCGTCGCCGACCTCGTCGATGAGGAGCTCGCTGTAGCCGAGGATCTGGTTGATCGGGGTGCGGAGGTCGTGGCGCAGCTGGGCGAGCGGAGTGGGGGCGGCGGAGGACATCGTGGCGGAGGGCGAGGGAGCGAGGAGCCGGCGGGCGGAAGACGGGAACGGAAAGCAGGCGAAGGGCCGACGACCCAAGGCGGAAGCACGGATGCGTTTTTTGCTCCGTGCAACGCGGGAAGCGGCGGAAGCGCGGGCGCAAAAAAAGCCCGCCGGCGGAAGGCCGGCGGGCGAGGGGAGAGGAGGCAGGGCCGGTGGGGAGTAGACTCAGCCGCGCGGCGTGTAGACGGTCTGCTTGAGGCCCTTGCCGAGGAGGGCGCGGAAGGCGGCGAGGTTTTTGACCGCGCCGAGCGCGATGAGCTGGCGGGCCATGTTGCCCACGGCGGTGCCTTCGAGGGCGAAGCTGACCACGGGCACGCCGCTGGCGTCGGCGGTGGCCTGGCAGAGGAGGCGGTTTTTCGAGCCGCCGCCGACCACGAGGATGCGCTTGAAGGCGCGGCCGGACATGCGTTCGAAGGCGGCCTTGGCGTCGGCGTGGCCGCGGCCGAGCGACTCGCAGATGAGGCGGACGTAGCCGGCGAGGGTTTTCGGGGCGGCGAGGCGGCGCTTTTTGAGGTGGGCGTCGATCGCGGCCTTCATCGATTTCGGGTTGGCGAAAGACGGGTCGGTGACGTCGAGGAGGGCGGCGGGGGCGGGGAGTTTTTCGGCGGCGGCAATCAGGGCGGACCAAGCTGCGTCAGTCGTTGGGCGAGAAGAAAAATCCTTCATCGTGCCCTCGAGGAGCCAGAGGCCGATGACGTTGGTGAGGGGGCGGTAGCGGCCGTCGCCGATGCGCTCGTTGGCGACGCGTTTGGCGAGGGCCTCGGCGCCGAGGAGCGGGGAATCGCTCTCGAAGCCGACGAGCGACCAGGTGCCGGAGCTGAGGAAGAGGTCGCTGCCGTCGGGCGAGGCGGGCATGGCGTCGTAGGCGCAGGCGGTGTCGTGCCCGGGGACGGCGATGACCTGGGTCTTCTCGAGGCCGGGGAAGTTTTTGACTTTGCCGAGCTTGGCGCCGGCGAGGACGGGCTTGGTGAACCACTGGGCGGGGATGCGGAAGTGGTCGAGGGCGGCGCGCGACCAGTCGGTGGAGTGGACGTCGAGGAGCTGGGTGGTGCTGGCGATGGTGAGCTCGTTCGCCATCTTGCCCGAGAGGAGAAAATTGAAGAAATCGGGCAGGAAGAGGCAGCGCGTGGCGAGATCGGTGAGGGCGGGGCAGGAGGCGACCTGTTCCTCGAGTTGGAGCGAGGAGTTGTAGAAGACGTTCGGTATGCCGGTGGCGGCGTAGACGCGCTCGAGGGCGGCGCGGGTGTTGCCGAGGCGTTTCAGGCCGGCCTGGGTGCGCGAGTCGCGGTAGGCGTGGACGGGCGCGACGAGGCGGCCGGCGTCGTTGACCAGCGCGTAATCGACCCCCCAGGTGTCGACGCCGACGGAGGCGAGCGCGGCGCCTTTCGGGAGCGCGGCGACGGCGGCGCGGAGGCCGGTCTGGATCTCGGCCCACAGGCCGGTGATGTTCCAGTAGTCGTGGCCGCCGAGGGATTGGAAGGCGTTGGGGAAACGATGCACCTCCTTCAGCTCGAGCTTCTGGTTTTTCCAGATGCCAAGAATGACGCGACCGCTGGTGGCGCCGAGATCGACGGCGGCGAGGTGGACGGGGGAGGGCATGGCGGGGATGAAAAGTAAGAGGTGGGCGTGGGAGAAAACGACTTAAGCTTTTGGCTAAGGTTTGAATCTACCAAAATCTACCAAAAACGCGCACCTTCTTCCAAGATGAGGATTGCGAGCGAGGCGTGTTTGGTGACACGTTTTGCGCCCTTCGCCCCTCCATGGCTCACGCTCAATCCGCTCTGCTCACCGATCCCTCACGCCCCGCCGGCAAGCGCGTGCAAATGATGGCCACCTGCCTGTGCGACGCTTTCTACGACGACGTGGCGAAGGCCACGGTCGAGGTGCTCGAATATCTCGGCTGCACGGTGGAGTTCCCCGACGGCCAGACCTGTTGCGGGCAACCGGCCTTCAACGGCGGCGACTGGGCCTCCTCGCGCAAGGTCGTGCGCCACACGTTGAAGGTTTTCGGCGGCGACCTGCCGGTCATCGTGCCGAGCGGCTCCTGCGCCGCGATGATGTTCCACGGCGCGCCGCTGGAATTCGAGAAGGAGGCCGATCTTCCCGAGGTCGAGGCCTTCGGCAAGCGCACCTGGGAGCTGGTGGATTTCATCGTCAACGGCCTCGGCGTCACGTCGTGGCCCGGCCAATACAAGGCCAAGGTCGCCTTTCACCGCTCCTGCCACTCGCGCGGCACCTGCACCGGCCCGGCCGCCCTCACGCTGCTCTCGAGCATCCAGGGCATCGAGGTCGTGCCTTTTGGCGAAGGCGAGCAATGCTGCGGCTTTGGCGGCACGTTCTCCGTGTCGTTTCCCCATGTCTCCAAGGGCATGGGCACCTTGAAACTCGAGCACATCCGCGCCGCTCAGCCCGACGTCGTCGCCTCGATCGACATGAGCTGCATGATGCACCTCGGCGGCCTCGCCCAAAAAGAGGGCAAGCCGATCAAGACCCTGCACGTCGCGCAGATCCTCCGCGACGCGCTCAAGAACGCCTAACCCTCCCGCCTCGCCGCCCCGTCGCCATGGCCCTCCAGCAAATCGACCAGTTCGCCGCCAAGCTGCGCCCCGACACGCGCGCCGCCGTCTACGACGGTTCCAAAAAAGGCCACGAGAAGCGCACCTCCGTCCTCTTCGACCACTACCCCGATCCCGACCACCTCCGTCGCCTCGCGGGCAACATCAAGCAGCACGTCGTCGAGAATCTCGACACCCTGCTCCCCGCCGCCGCCGCCGCCCTCGAGCGCAACGGCGTGAAGGTCCACTGGGCGTCCACCGCCGAGGAGGCCAACGCCGCCGTGCTCGCGATCATGCAGGCCCGCGGCGCGAAGAAGATGGTCAAGGCCAAGACCATGGTCTCGGAGGAGACCCACCTCGGCCACTTCCTCGAGAAAAACGGCGTCGAGTGCGTCGAGACCGACCTCGGCGAGTTCATCATCCAGATCGATGGCGACCACCCCTCGCACATCGTGAAGCCGATCATCCACAAGAACCGCCGCGAGATCGCCACGTCCTTCGAGAAGCACGGCCTCGGCGCCTACAACGACGACCCGCAGACGATCACCCGCCGCGCGCGCGTCCATCTTCGCAAAAAATACCTCGAGGCCGACGTCGGCCTTACCGGCGCCAACTTCGTCACCGCCGACACCGGCCGCCTCGTCCTCGTGACCAACGAGGGCAACTCCCGTTTCTGTCTCGCCGCCACCAAGTGCCACATCGCCATGGTCGGCATCGAGAAACTCCTCCCGCGCGAGACCGACCTCGGCCTCTACCTCAACCTCCTCGCGCGCTCCGGCACCGGCCAGCAGCTCACCGTCTACACCGAGTTCATCTCCGGTCCGCGTTCGGCCACCCAGCCCGACGGCCCCGAGGAGATGCACGTCATCTTCGTCGACAACGGTCGCACCGACGCCCTCGCCAGCGAGTGCCGCGAGATCCTGCGCTGCATCCGCTGCGGCGCCTGCCTCAACGTCTGCCCCGTCTACCGCCAGGCCTCCGGCCACGCCTACCGCAGCGTTTACCCCGGCCCCGTCGGCGCCGTGCTCTCGCCGCTCCTCGCCGGCGAACGTTTCCCCGAGCTCGCCGACCTTCCCAAGGCCTCCTCGCTCTGCGGCGCGTGCAACGAGGTCTGCCCGGTGAACATTCCCATCCCCGACCTGCTTCTCCGTCTGCGCGCCCGCGGCAAGGAAGAGGGCGCGAAAGGCGCCGCCGCCGGCACGCCGCCGATGGGAGCCTGGTCGGTCCTCGCCTCGCAGCCCGTCGCGTGGAAGACCTCGCTCACCGCCGGCCACGCGCTCAACTACATCCCGAAGAGCCTCATCCCCGTGCCGCCGATGCAGACCTGGCTGCGCGACCGCACGCTGCCCGAGTGGCGCGGCGGCTCTTTCCGCAAGTGGATGAAGGACCGCGCCAAGAGCAGCCGCTAGCTCGGTCGATAGCTCCTCGCTCCCCCTTTCCCAATCCGATGAATGGCCGCGAAAATTCGCAGAAGGCGCAAAAAGGGCCGGCTCGTTTTTGCGCCTTTTGTGCCTCTTTGCGGCCACCCCGCTCCTAGCAACCAGTCCCCATGTCCACCGCCCGCGACACCCTTCTCGCCCGAGTCAAAGCCGCCCTCGCCCCGTTGCCCGAGCGCGCGCCGTTGCCCAACTGGGACCGCGAACTCGTCATCATGCGCCAGGCCCGCGGCGCGGTCGACGCCTGGACGCTTTTCGCCGAGCGCCTCAAGGGCGTGAACGGCACCCCGCTGACCTCCGTCGCCGAACTCGTCGCCTTGCTCGCGAAGAACGACTGGAAACACGGCTACTGCGATCCCGCGCTCTGGCCCTCGTTCCGCGCCGCCTTCGACTCGGCGGGCGGTTTCACGGTCGAGACCGAGTTTGATCGCACGCGCGTCGACGATTACCAATTCGGCATCACCGCCGCCGTCGGCGCCGTGGCCGAGACCGGCACGCTCGTCCTCTCCGACCTCGGCACCTCCCGCCGGCTCGGCGCGCTCACGCCTTGGACGCATGTCGCCGTGCTCCACCGCGCGCAGATCCACCTCGACGTGCCCGCCGCCATCGCCGCGCTGCCGAAGGACCCGAACGTCGTCTGGGCCACCGGCCCCTCCAAGACCGCCGACGTCGAGGGCATCCTCATCGAGGGAGTGCACGGTCCCGGCATACAGGTGGCGCTTCTGGTCGACTGAACGGGCAGGTCCGGACCGCCGGGCCGTCCGGGATCGATCTCCACGGTCCGTTTGCCCGCTCGGTCCGCTCGGCGACCCCGCGCCGCGCTTGACCGCCCCTCGCGCGGCCCGCTTTTCTTCCGCTCAACCATGAGCGACCGTCCGGCCACGCCTTCCACCGTAAAATACAAACGCATCGTCCTGAAACTCAGCGGCGAAGTGCTTCGTGGCAAAGGAGTCGACCCGATCGAACCGCAGATCCTCGAGGACATCTGCAAGCAGGTGAAAACCGTCCACGACCTCGGCATCGAGGTCTGCGTCGTCATCGGCGGCGGCAACATCTTCCGCGGCCTCACCGGCTCCCAACGCGGCGTCGACCGCACCACCGGCGACTACATGGGCATGCTCGCCACCGTGATCAACTCGCTCGCGATCATGGATTGCCTCGAAAAGCTCGGGGTGAGCTGTCGCGTGCAGTCCGCCATCCCGATGAACCAGGTGGCCGAGCCCTTCATCCTCCGCCGCGCCATCCGCCACCTCGAAAAGGGCCGCGTCGTCATCTTCGCCGCCGGCACGGGCAACCCGTATTTTTCCACGGATACGACCGCCGCCCTGCGCGCCTCCGAGATCCGCGCCGACATCATCATGAAGGCGACCAAGGTCGACGGCATCTACAACAAGGATCCGAAGAAGCACGCCGACGCCGTCCGCTACGACAGCCTCACGTTCATCGAGGCCCTCAAGCAGCGTCTGAATGTCATGGACAGCACCGCCTTCTCGCTGTGCCTCGACAACAACATGCCGATTCTCGTGTTCGACCTGCACGCGCCGGACTCGATCACGAAGGCCGTCCACGGCGAGCCTGTCGGCACGCTGGTGCATAGCTGAGCGGCTTCGCGGATCATCTCTGGCAAGTCCTCCGGTCCGCGCGGCCGAGGCGGGGCAGCGCGGTCTCGCGCCCGTCCTTGCGCCTGTAAGGCGAGCTTCGCCCGCGCGACTCGGGCGAGCGGACGCGTCCGGATCGCCGGGATTCTCCGCGGGACCCGTTGGAAATTTTGTGGCGCTGCGCGACGCGACGCGACCGCTCCCACCGCCGCGCCGGTTCTGTCCGCCTCGCCGGGCGAGGGTGCGTCCGCGTTTTCGTTTTTCCCGTTAGGTAGCAATACCCACCGATCTGAGGGGTCCTTAAGTTTTACCTTACAGAGGGATAATCACATCCTTTTGACTAGATGACCCTGTATTGTCGCTTCTTCCCGGATTCTTTCGCCCTAGTCCACGCCTTGCGCCCGGGGGCCTGATTTTCGCCGAGCATGGAATCCGGACGCAGTAGCAACGTGCTGGTGGTGGACGACGACGATGCGGTCCGCCTTCGCGTGCGAGACCTTCTCGAGCACGGCGGCCTTTGTTCGGTGGACGAGGCGATGAGCGGGCAGGCCTGTTTGGACAGCGTGTCCCGGCGTCTGCCCGATTTGATCCTGCTCGATTGCATGATGCCCGGGATGAACGGCCTCGACGTTTGTTCGCATCTGCGCTCCGACGCGCGCACCCGCGAGATTCCGATCATCATGGTATCCGCGGCCGACGCCGAGACCGCGCGCACGGCGGCGCTCGGCGCGGGGGCCGAGGATTTCATCACCAAGCCGATCCCGGCGCGCGAACTGGTCGCGAAGGTCGACACGATCATTCGTCTCGATCGTTTGAGGTCGCTTCGTCGGGAACGCGACCGTATGAGCTGGCTGTTCGAAAACGCGGTCGAGCCCATGCTTCGTGTCACCCGCGACGGTCGCCTGCGGGAGGCGAATTTGCGGGCGCGGGAGATTTTCGGCCTGCCGTCGACATCGCCCGGCCCGGTCTCCGGCGACGCCCCGGACGTTTTTGAGTTGATCGCCCGCCGTCACCGCGCCGATCCGCCCGACTCACTCGCCCTGCTGCGCGCCGGCCTGCCCGTTCCCGGGGGCCGCTTTTCCCTGTGCCGGCCGGAGTCGAGCCTGGTTTCCGCCCGTTGGTATCTGGTCGAAGCGCACCGGGACCTGGACTCGCCCGCCGCCGACCTCCTGCTCAGGTTTTCCGAGCATACGGAACGCGTTAGGCTCGAGCTCGAGAGCCGCACCTTTCAGAGCATCATTTCCCACAAGCTGCGCACGCCGCTGAACGGCGTCGGCTCGATGCTCGATTTTCTTCTCGACGAGCCCGGCCATCTGGCGGGCCCGGAGGCGCGGGAGCTCGCGTTAAGCGCGCGCGAATGCGCGCGCCGGCTCGAGGGCACCTTGCTCTCGATCATGCGCTATCACGCGGCGATTTGCGGATCGACCGTGTCGGCCGCGCCGGGCGCGCCGCGTCCGTGGTCGGAGCTGCTGCTCGAGGCCGCGGCCGAGGCCGGGGTGCCCCGGGGACGTCTTTTTCTCGCGGGCGACCCGCCTCCCTTGCTTGCGCCCGCGCTGGTCGGGCCGATGCGGATGGTGCTGGGCGAGCTCGCCGCCAACTACCTCAAGTTCGCCGACGTCGCGCAGGGCGGGCTTGAGGCGCGTTTCGAATCGCCCGCCGGAGCGCCCGCGCGCCTGCGGCTTTTTTCCCCCGGCCCCGCGCTCGCGCCGGAGCTGATCGCGCGACTCGGCCGGCCCTACTGGCAGATCGAGAAAAGCTTCACCGGCGAGGTCCCCGGCATGGGCCTGGGTCTTGCCACCTGCCGCCTGCTCCTCGCCTCTCTCGGGGCGGAGCTCGCTTTTTCGGCCTCGGATCATCCCCCGGGACTGGTTTCCCTAGTCATCCTTCCCACCCTTTCATGAACGCCCGCATCCTTCTCGTCGACGACCACGAGACAAATCTAGTCACGCTCGAGGCGATCCTCGCCCCGGAGGGCTACGAGCTGCGCGCCGTGCGTGGCGGCGAGGAGGTCCGGGAGATCACCCTCGAGTTCCGGCCCGATCTTATCCTGCTCGACGTGATGATGCCCGGACTGGACGGCTACGCCGTATGTCGGTTGATCCGCGACACGCCGGAGATCGCGGCCGTGCCGGTGGTGATGGTCACGGCATTGAGCGACCGCCGCTCGCGGATCATGGGCATCGAGGCGGGCGCGGACGATTTCATCTCGAAGCCATTTTCCGTGGAGGAGCTGCGGGTGCGGGCGCGCACCATCACGCGGCTCAACCGCTACCGGGTGATCGCGGAGCAGCGCGCGCGGCTGGATCGCCTGCACGAGCTCGCCCCCTCGGCGATCGTCGTCACCAAGCCCGACGGCGAGGTGCTTTCCGCGAATCGGCGGGCGGAGGAGTTTTTCGCCGGCTCCTTTCCCGGCGCCCTTCGGGGCCGTTCCCTGCTCGCGGGACTGCCCGAGGGTGAGGCGGCGCGGGTCGCCGAGCTGATCGCCCACGCGGCCTCCTCCGAGCCCGGCGCCGAGGGCATCGCGGAGTTGCGGCTTCGGCTGTCTTCCGGCGGCTCCGAGCGCGTCCTGCATGTTTCGGCCACGCGGCTCGAGGAAGGGGCCGCCTCGCTCGCGCTTCTCTCGCTGGACGACATCACGGCCGAGGTGCGCGCCCGCGAGGAGACGGAGTCCATCAATCGCCGGCTCGACGCCATGGTGCGCGAGCGCACGCGCCGCCTCGAGGAGGCGAACCAGCTGCTCACCTCCTACGCGGTGTTCGTCGCCCACGATCTTCGTTCGCCGCTCTCGGCCATCACGACCTACGTGTCCTTCCTGCTGGGCGATCACTGGCCCCTGGGGAACGAGGTCCGCGGATGCCTGGAGCAGGTCCAATGCGCCGCGAACATGATCGACGGCATGATCGGGGACACCCTTTCGCTGGCCTGCGTCCGCGAGGAGGGGGCGGTGGTGGAGGGTAGCGTGGATCCCGCCCCGGTGTTGCGGAGTCTGTGCGGCAAGCTCGTCACCCTGTGCCCGCCGCCGCGCCCCGTGGTCGAGGTCAAGCCGCTCCCGCTGGTCGCCGGCTCCGCGTTGTTGATCGAGCGCGTGTTTTTTAATCTGATCTCCAACGCGATCAAATACGCGTCCTCGCGTCCGGCCCCGCGGATCGAGATCGGCTCGGTCGACAGTCCCGACGGACCGGCGATCTACGTGCGCGACAACGGCGTGGGCTTTCCCCAGGAGGAGGCCGAGGCGCTTTTCGCCGAGTTCTCCCGTCTCTCCACCGCGGAGGGGCACGAGGGGCTCGGTCTCGGATTGTCGCTCGTCGCCCGCCTCGTGCGTTCGCACCACGGCCGGATCTGGGCGGAGGGGCGTCCGGGGGAGGGCGCGACCTTCTACGTCTGGTTGCCCGCGCCTTCCGCCGCGCCCGCAGCGGAGGACGCGGTGTCCTTCCTCGCTTGATCCTCTCTAGCCCCTTTCCGCCATGCATCGCGTCCTTTTCCTTCTCCTCGCGCTCACGCCCCTGTTCGTCGCCTGCTCGCCGGGTGAAAAGCCGGCGGGGCCCGCGCCCACGCCCGCGTCCCCTCCGGCTTCCGCCTCCGCGTCCGAAGCGGCGCGCCAGCTCGCGACGCGGCTCGACGCGGATTTCCGGCGCATCCGCGAGGAGGTCGAGCGGGTCGCTGCGTTGACGGCGGGCCTCTACGCCCGGCAGGACGAACTCGTGGCCCGGGCCGACGCCTCCAAATACGCCGTCGCTTCGAACGGCGCCTTCTACAAGAAAATCGACGACGGCGGCGCCGCGCTTTGGATATCCGCCGTGGTCCCCGTGACCGAGGAGGTGAAGCGGGTCGCCTACTTCACGGAGGCGCTCGATCCCGAGCTGATCTCGGTCTGCCGGCGTTTCCCGGAGGTGAGCCAGGCCTACTACAACGATCGCAACAGCATGAACCGCATCTACCCGTGGTTCGACACGATCGCCCAGTATCCGGCGCGGATGAACATCCCCGAATACAACTTCTATTACCTCGCCGACGAGCGTCACAATCCCGCCCGGCGCGGCGTCTGGGTCGACGAGCCCTACGTCGATCCCGCCGGTCGCGGCTGGATGGTCAGCGCCATCGCCCCCGTCTATGTCGACGGTCGCCTCGAGGGCGTGCCCGGCCTGGACGTGACCATCGCCACCTTGGTGAGCCGCTACCTTCGCGAGGAGGGCCGCGCCATCGCGGTCATCTCCCGCCAGGGCGTGCTGGTCGCGGCGACCGAGCGGGCGATCCAGCACCTCGAGATGCCGCCGCTCAAGAACCACAAGTATCTCGAGACGGTGAAGCTCGATACCTTCAAGCCCGACGAGTATAACATCCTCAAGAGCACGCTTCGGCCGGTGCGCGCCATGGCCCGAGAGATCCTGGACCGCGAGAGCGGCGAGGTGTCGGTCGAGTTGATGCACTCCACGCACAGCGCCGGCTTCGCGCGCATGACCGAGCTGGGCTGGACGGTGCTGGAGATACTGCCCCCCTGAGCCACCCGGGGCCGGTTTCCTCTCCGGCGCGCCGCGCATGTTTTCCCGTTCCCATCTTTTCTACGTCAACCTGCCCGCGCTCTTGCTCGGCGCGGTCGCCATGTTCGTCGTGGGGCTCGGCGCGGTCGTGCTCGGCCAGCAGCTGCGGAACAACGAGCGGGAGCGCGCGATGAACGAGGCCCGTCAGCTCGCCTTCGGTTCGTCGCGCGAGGCGGCGGAGCTCTTCTGGCGCTTTCGCGAGGAGTTCATTTTTTCCCTCACGCACCTGCCCTACGAGCGCCTGCTCGAGGAGCGCGAGGCCGCCCCGGAGACGCTCGTGCCGGTGCGCCGCTTCCTCGCGTTGAACCAGGACATCCTGCGCGAGCTGGTCGTCGTCGGCCCGGACGGGCGCGGCCGCTCAGTGATCATGCGCGGGGAAAATTATGTCGTGTTCACGCCGCTCGAGCCCTTGCCCGCCCCGGTCTCCGAGGTGCGCTGGGAGCGAATCCTGCCATCCGGCTCGGTGCAGATCTCGGGCGTCGTGCAGGCTCCGGACGCCTCCATCCGCGCCTACGCCGCCGCGGTCATCGACCCCATCCGTTTTTGGCGGGAGCGCCTCACCTCCTTCAGCCTCAGCCATCCCGGATTGTGGATCCATCTGATCGACCAGTCCGGGGCCCCCGTGATCGGCCGGCACGCCGGCGACTACGCCGACGAGCTGCCGGAATTTTCCCCGGAGGTGCGCGGACGGCTCGCCGAGGATGGCAGCGAAGGCTATGAGGGCCGGCTTTTGCATCGGGTGCGGCACGGCGACCGGTCGGTGGATCTCATCTCCGCCTACGTGCCGGTCCGCATCGAGGGGTGGTCGGGCCTGCTCATGATCTCCGCCGACGAGCAAGCCGTGCTCGGCCCCGCTTCCAAGGCTCTCACCACCCTCACCGCCATCGCCGTCGCGATCTTCGTCCTGCTGCTCGCGATCTTCCTCTATTTCGCGCGCTACACGCTGCGCAACCAGCGCCAGCTCGAGACGAGCCGTCGTCTCGCCGAGACCTCGGCCCGCGAGGCCGAGGCCGCCAACCAGGCGAAGAGCAATTTCCTGGCGATGATGAGCCATGAGCTGCGCACGCCGCTCAATTCCATCCTAGGCCTCTCGGAGTCCCTGCTCGAGCGCCTCCATGGTCCCCTCACCGACAAGCAGGCGCGCTATCTCGATCTGGTGCTGACGAGCGGACGGCACCTGCTCAACCTCATCAACGACATCCTCGACCTCGCCAAGATCGAGTCCGGCCGGCTCGAGGCGCAGTTCTCGTCCTGTTCCGTTCGCGAGATTTGCGAGCAGGCGATCGAGATCGTCCAGCCCGTCGCGGCCCGCCGCGGCCAGCGGCTCGTCTTCGAGCTTCCGGCCGGCGATATCCATCTCCGGGCGGACGCGCGTCTCCTGCACCACCTTCTGGTCAACCTGCTTAGCAACGCGGTGAAGTTCACCCCGGAGGGAGGCACCCTCGGCCTGCGCGTGGCCTCGGTTTCCGAGGAGCTGCGTGTCGAGGTCTGGGACCGCGGCATCGGCATCGCCGCGGAGGACATTCCCCGGCTCTTCCAGCCCTTCGTCCAGCTCGACGCGCGGCTCGCCCGCGACTACGGAGGCACCGGCCTGGGCCTCGCGCTCGTGAAGCAGATCGCCCACCTGCACGGCGGCCGCATGAAGGTTGAAAGCCGCCCCGGCGCGGGATCCTCGTTCACGTTCGTGCTTCCCGCCTCCGCCGTGCTGCCGGCGGCCGACTCCCCGGCCCCCCCCGACGCCGCCCTCCCCGCCGCGCCTCGGCTCATGGCCGCGGCCGCTCCCGCGCCGGAGTCCGGGACGCCTCTCCCGTCCTCCCCGAACGGATCTCTCGTGCTCCTTGTCGACGACACGCCGTCCAACGTCGTGCCGCTGCGCGATTATCTGGAGAACAAGGGCTGCCGTGTAGCCGTGGCCGAGAACGGGCGCTCCGCCGTCGACATGACGTCGCGCCTCGGGCCGGATCTCGTGCTGATGGACATCCAGATGCCCGAGATGGACGGCATCGAGGCGACCCGGCGCATCCGCGCGCTCGCCGATCCCGCGCTCGCGCGCGTGCCGATCATCGCCGTCACGGCCCTCGCCATGCCGGCCGACCGCGACCGTTGCATCGCCGCCGGCGTCGACGACTATGTCACCAAACCCTACCGTCCGCGCGAGCTCCATGCCCGTGTCCTCGAGCTGATCGCGAAAAGAAAGAACGCCCCGTGAAAACCCACCGCATGCTCTGGACCCCCGCCGCCGGCTGGAGTCCCCCGCTCGCCGAATTTCCCGCCGGTCTCGACCTGCTCCTCTATTTCGGCGAATCCCGGCTGATGCGAGCCGACGCCGGCCCCTTGGCCGAGCTCCTCTCCCTGGCGCCCGCGCGCGTCGTCGCCGGCTGCAGCGCGGCCGGCGCCGTGCTCGGCCCGGAGATCCACGACGAGGCGCTCGTGGTCGTCGGCGTGCGTTTCGGTTCCTCCTCGGTCGGCGCGGCCTTGCGGCGCCTGCGCGCGCCGGAGGAGAGCGGACGCGTCGGCGAGGAGCTCGCGCGCGACATGGCTCGCCCCGGGCTGCGCCACGTCCTCGTCATGAGCGACGGCCTGCTCGTCAACGGCTCCGCCCTCGCCGAGGGCCTGCGTCGCGCCCTCCCGCCCGGCGTGACTCTGTCCGGCGGCCTCGCCGGCGACGGCAACCGCTTCCGCTCCACCGCCGTCGGGTTGGGCGGGGACGTGGGGCCCGGCCGCGTGGTCGCCCTTGGTTTTTCGGGTCCCGCGATCGAGGCGGGTTTCGGCGTGGCCGGCGGCTGGTCGCCCTTCGGCCCCGAACGCATCGTCACCCGTTCCGAGGGTAATGTCGTCCATTCGCTCGACGGGGAGCCCGCGCTCGCGCTCTACCGGCGCTATCTCGGGCCCCGCGCCGACCAGCTGCCCGGGGCTGGGCTGCTGGTCCCGCTCCAGATCATGCCCGGGCGGGCGGGCGGGGGCGGTCTTATCCGCACGATGCTCGCCATCGACGAGGAGGCGCAGTCCATCACGTTCGCCGGCGACGTGCCGCAAGGCGGCGTCGTGCGGCTCATGCGCTCCACGCGCGACGCCCTGATCGAAAGCGCGGGCGAGGGCGTCGCCCCCGTCGCGGCCCGCGCGGCCTCGGTGGCGGGCGATTCGCTCGCGCTGGTCGTGAGCTGCGTCGGCCGCCGCGGGGTCCTCGGGCAACGTTGCGAGGAGGAGCTCGAGCTCGCCCTCTCCGCCCTGCCCCCCGCGGCGCAGCTCGCGGGGTTTTATTCCTACGGGGAGCTCGCCCCCTCCGGCGTCATGCACGCCTGCGAGCTCCACAACCAAACCCTCGTGCTCACGCTGCTCGGCGAGCGTGAACCCTGAGCCGTGCACCGCCTTCTCCTTCGCCACATTCGCAAGCACCTGTCCGACGAGCTCGCGGCCAGCCCCGGGCTCGCGCCCTTCCTCGCCACCCTTTCCGAGACCTACGAGGAGTTTCACCAGAACCAGATCCTCGCCGAGCACACCCTGCAGGTCGTCTCCGACGAGCTGACCGAGGCCAATCGCCGGCTCCGCGCCGAGGGCGAGAGCCGCCTCGCCGAGCTCAACGAGTATTATCGCCGGACGCTGGAGTTGCAGCAGGGCATGATCCTGTGCTTCGAGCGCGACGGGGATGATTTCCGCCACACCCTCTGCCTTGGCCGTCTCGCCGTCCGGCTGGGCTGGACGCCGGAGCGGGTCGTGGGCCGCCGCCTCGCCGATTTTCTCCCGGCCGCCGCGGCCGCCCTGCTCCGCGACGCCTATCTCGCCGCCTGGTCGGGGGAGGAATGCCAGGTGGAGTTCGCTTCCGACGACGGCGCCATCCACTGCCTCGCCAGCTTCCGTCCCCGTAGCGAGGCCGGCGAGGTGCGCGAGGTCATCCTTTCCGGCGTCGAGGTGAGCGAGCTGAAGAAAACCCAGGCCGAGGCGCAGAAGCTCGCCCTGGTCGCCTCCCGCACCGACAACGCCGTCATCCTCACCGACGCCGAAGGCCGCATCGAGTGGATCAACGAGGGCTTCACCCGCATCACCGGTTACGAGTTCGCCGAGGTCCGCGGTCGCAAGCCCGGCTCTTTTCTCCAAGGGCCGGAAAGCTCGCCCGGCACCGTGCGCCTCATGCGCGAGCACATCTCGCGGGGCGAGGGCTTCGCGGCCGAGATCGTGAACTACGCCAAGGGCGGCCGGAAATACTGGCTCGCGATCGAGGTGCGTCCGATCCACGACGCCGCCGGCCGCCTCACGCACTACATGGCGATCGAGAGCGACATCACCGCGCGCCGCCAGGCCGACGAAAGCCTGCTCGTGCAGTTCCGCCTCTCCCAGGCCCTCGCCGGCCGCGCTTCGCCGGGCGAGGTTCCCGGCCTCATCCTGGCCTCGATCGGACGCGAAATCGGCTGGCGCTTCGGCATCCTTTGGGTGGTGACGCCCGATCGCGACGCGCTCGTCTACGCCGACCACTGGGCTTCCGACGGCTGCTCGGCGCCGGCGCTCGTCGACTACTGCCGCGCCCTTCGGCTGGAGCGCGGCGTCTCCCTGCCCGGCCAGGCCTGGGCCAACGCCTCCGTGGAGTGGTGCGAGGACCTGGGCGAGATCCCGGACAGCACCTGCGCCGAGCTCGCGTTGCGCGAGGGCATGCGCGGCGCTTTCGCCATCCCCATCCGGGCCGGCGGCGACGTGCTCGGCGTCGTCGAGTTTCTTTCCGCCCGCGTGGAGCCCCCCGACGAGGCCCGCTTCCTCACCTGCGCCGCGCTCGGCGCGCAGATCGGCCAGTTCTACGAACGCATGCACGCCGAGGACGCCTCGCGGCGCCGGGGCGAGGAACTGCTGCAGGCCAACATCGAGCTGGCCCGCGCCTCCAGCCACAAGAACGCCTTCCTCGCCAGCATGAGCCACGAGCTGCGCACGCCGCTCAACTCGATCCTCGGGCTCTCCGAATCCCTCGCCGATCGTTTGCACGGTCCGCTCACCGACAAACAGGCCCGCTACCTGGGCCTCGTCATCGAGAGCGGCCGCCATCTGCTTTCCCTGATCAACGACATCCTCGACCTCGCCAGGATCGAGTCGGGGCAGCAGGCGGTCGAGCGCGTGGAGATGCCGCTCGCGGAGATCTGCCGCGAGGCCGTGCAGATCGTCGCCCCCATGGCCCAGCGGCGAAACCAGCGCCTGGAAGTCGAGCTTCCACCCGAGGACGTCCGTCTCTTCGGGGATCCGCGGCGCATCAAGCAGATCCTGGTCAACCTGCTCGGCAACGCCGTCAAATTCACCCCGCCCGGCGGCGCGCTCGGGCTGCGCGTGCGCATGTCGCTGGAGGATGTGCGCCTGGCGGTCTGGGATCGCGGCATCGGCATTTCCGACGAGGATCTGCCGCGGCTGTTCCGTCCCTTCCAGCAGCTCGATTCCCGTCTCAGCCGCGACTACCCCGGCACCGGCCTCGGGCTCTCGCTGGTCAAGCAGCTCGTCGTATTGCACGACGGTCGTGTCGAGGTCGAGAGCCGCGTCGACCAAGGCTCCACGTTCACCGTCGTTTTGCCCGCGTCCCGGCTGGCCCTCGCCGCGAAGTCCTCCCCGTCGACCTCGGCCGGGATGGACGCCCGCGTCCCGGATGCCCCCGCGGAGGGTTCTCCGAGGGTCCTCATCGTGGACGACATCCCGATCAACATCACCGCGCTTCGGGACTATCTCGAGATCGCCGGGTATCGCGTCGCCGTCGCCAACGACGGCAGGCAGGCCGTCGCGCTGACGCGGGAGCTGCGTCCCGCGCTAATCCTGATGGACATCCAGATGCCGAACCTCGACGGCCTCGGCGCCACGCGCGCCATCCGGGCGATGGACGATCCCGGGCTCGCGTCGACGCCGATCATCGCGGTCACCGCCCTCGCGATGGATCGCGACCGCGAGATCTGTTTCGCCGCCGGCGTGGACGACTACGTCGCCAAGCCCTATTCGCTGCGGGATCTGCACGCCTGCATCCGGACGCTTTTGGCCAAAAAACGCGCGTGACCGCGCCGCACCGCGCTCTCGACAAGCGCCCCCCGCCCGCCGGATAGTCCGCGCTTTTCAACCTCGTTTCCCTCGTAGCCATGTCCTCTCCCTTCCTCTCCGACGCCCAGGCCCGCATGAAGAAAGCCGTGGATCACACCCTCCACGAGTTCTCCAACATCCACACCGGCAAGGCCTCGCCCACCATGGTCGAGGGCGTGATGGTCGAGTCCTACGGCTCGATGATGCGCATCAAGGACTGCGCCGCCATCTCCACTCCCGACGCCCGCCAGATCGTCATCCAGCCCTGGGACAAGGGCACCCTTCAGTCCATCGTGAAGGGCATCCAGATCGCCAACATCGGCCTCAATCCCCGCATCGACGGCAGCGTCGTCCGCATCGGTCTGCCCGAGATGAGCAAGGAGCGCCGCCAGGAGTTCGTGAAGATCGCCCAGCGCTTCGCCGAGGAGGGCCGCGTGCAGGTCCGCAACGCCCGCCGCGACACCCTCGAGGCGGTGAAGAAGGCCAAGCTCCCCGAGGACGAGGCCAAGCGCGTCGAGAAGGACATCCAGACCGCCACCGACAAGTCCATCGCCGACATCAACACCCATCTCGCCTCGAAGGAGAAGGACCTGCTCACCGTCGGCTGATCCGGCCGGGCTCCGCGCGCCCGCCCGCTCGCCGCGCGGTCCGCGGCGCCCCTCCCGCCCACCATGTCCGCCGCCGCCCTTCCCAAACGCGTCGTCGTCAAGCTCGGCACCGGCGTGCTCACGCACGGTATCGGTCAGCTGAATACGGCCAGGATCGACGCCCTCGCCTCCGGCATCGCCGGCCTGCGCGCCTCGGGCGTCGAGGTCGTCGTCGTCTCCTCCGGCGCCGTCGGCCTCGGCATGGGACGCCTCGGGTTGAAAAAGAAACCCGCCGACGTCTCGAAAAAACAGGCCTGCGCCGCGATCGGCCAGTCCCTGCTCATGCAGACCTGGCAGCGCGCCTTCGATCCGCACCGGACCGCCGTCGCGCAGGTCCTGCTCACCCACGAGGACCTCCGCTCGCGCCACCGCCACCTCGGCGTGAAGGCCTGCCTCGAGGAGCTGATCGGCTACGGCGTCGTGCCCGTGATCAACGAAAACGACACGGTCAGCGCCGCCGAGATCAAGTTCGGCGACAACGACACCCTCTCCGCCATGGTCGCCGCGCTCGTCGGCGCCCAGCATCTCGTCATCCTCTCCACCGCGCCCGGCCTCATCGACATGAAGGGCACGGGCAAGATCCTGCCCGTGGTCCCGAAGATCACGCCCGAGATCGAGGCCATGGCGGGCGGCACGACCGACGTCACCGCCACCGGCGGCATGATCTCCAAGATCTCCGCCGCCAAGGTCGCGCTCCGCGCCGGCTGCGGCGTGTTCATCGCCAGCGGCGCCGAGCCCGACATCCTCGCCCGCCTCTTCGCCGGCGACAATCCCGGCACCTTTTTCGTCCCCGCCGGCGAGCCGCTCGAGTCGCGCAAACGCTGGATCGCGTTCTACCAGCGCCCGGCCGGGGCCATCGCCGTCAACGCCAAGGCCGTGCCCGCGCTTCGCGAGCAGGGCCGCAGCCTGCTCGCGGTCGGCATCACCGGGGTGCGAGGCCGCTTCGCCGCGGGCGACGTGGTCAACATCCTCGGTCCGGACGACGCTGTGCTCGCGCGCGGCGAGGCCGCCTTCGACGACGCCGAGGTGCGAGCCATGGCCGGCAAGAGCACCGACGAGCTTCGTCCGCTTTTCCCCGGCCGCCGGCGCCTCGAGGTCGTGCACCGCGACCACCTGGTCGTGCTCTGAGCGAGGCGCCGCCGCGTATCGGCGCGCGCCCTACGACCGCAGCATGCGCCACAGCCCGCCCGGGCTGTGCACCGCCACCATCGCGCAGGCGATGAGCGGCAGGTCGGCGGGCCGTCGGTAGGCCAGATAGCGGCCGGTCCAGCGCGGCTCGTATTTCTTTTTGAAGTGGAAGAGGCTCTTGTAGCCGTAGAGCCGGTTGAAGTTCTCGTAGAGGTAGCGCACGGCCTTGTCGTGTCGCGTGTCGCCGGTGGGCGGGGCGGTGTTGGCCAGGGGCGCGTTCGCCAGGCTCGCCTCGTCCAGGCCCTCGGCCTGGAAGCCGAGCAGGGATTCCACGATGACGAAATCCATCACGCTCGGGATCTCCGGCCGGGCGCGCATGAGGTCGATGCAGCGACCCCGGCCGCCCGCGTAGGGCAGCCAGGTGGCGAAGGCCTCGACCCGGCCGTTTTCGCGCATCGCGAGCACGGCTCCGCGCGTTTCGATCTCTTCCTCCGAGTAGGCGCCCATGTCGAAGGCCATTTCGCCGCCTTTCTTGCGGGCCAGCCAGCCGTCCGAGACGGCGCGGAGCTCGGCGGCCAGCGCGGGATCGAGCGGTTCGCCGGGGGGCAGGCGACGCAGGGACACGCCCTCGCGGGCGGCGCGGCTGCGCGCGGTGCGGAGATCCTGGAATTTTTTCCCGGTCAGAGAAAAGCCCGGCAGCGGAATCGTGGCGCACTCGCCGATCTTGAAGCTCGTGAAGCCCGCGGTCCGGTAGATCTCCAGCGACTCCGGCCCGATCTCGTAGTAGACCGGTTCCCAGTCCTGCTCCGCGCAGTAGGCGACGAATTCCCGCACCGCCTCGGCGCGTCTCTCGGCGGGGCCGACCGGGTCGGCGAGGGTCAGGGCGAAGTTGCGCCAGAGCGCGTAGGAGACGAGCGAACGGCCGTCGCGGGTGAAGAAGTGCAGCTTGTCGTCCGCGAGCGCGAACTCGTCCAAGGGGTCGCGTCCGTGCGCCTGCAGGATGCGTCGCGCGCGCTCGATCTCGCGGACCGTCGGCCGCGGTGGTCGCAGGACGGGGCGCAGGGCCGCGGTGACCACGATGAAGGCCATGCCGGCGCCGGCGAAGCTGATGGCGTAGAGCGCGGTCTGCGCCTCCGCGTTGCGCGGCACGAGCGTGTCGGTCGACTGGAGCAGCACCAGCTCGGCCACCGCCTGCAGCCGGGCGCCGTCGCCGGACGGCCCGGCCAGATCGCCCCGGAAGTTTTGCAAGACCACCCAGCCGAAGGCGAACAACGCGACCCCGCCGCCGATCGCCAGCCCCGCGGCGAGGCGCAGGGAGCCGGCGTCGGAGCGCGCGTGGAAGTGTCTCCGCGCGGCGAGGAGCAAGCCGAGCGGAAGCAGGGAGGCGAGCGCGCCGCTCCAGGCGAAATCCAGTCCGAGGTGGAGCAGGGGGCCGGTCGCCATCAGGCCCGCCGCCAGCCACCACGCGGCGTGTTTGCGACGGGAGATGCCCCGGCCGAGCGCGACGAGGGTCAGGCCGACCAGGAGCAGGAGCGCGCGGCTGCCGACATGGATGTGAAACGGCGTCCAGGGCTCGATGCGCTGGAGGTAGCGCGCTTCCTGGGGAAACAGGGCGACGCCGATCTGGGCCAGGCCCGCGAGGATGACGACGAGACCGAGCGCGGGCGGCACCCGGCGGGTGAGGGCGGCGTTCATTCGGGTTTGCGGGCGGAACGCGCCGGCTCCTCGCGAAGCAGCCAGGGCAGGGCCTCGTCGAGCTGGGCGAGGAACGCGTCCCCCGCGCCGGCGAAATCGTGGAACGTGCGCGGCAGGACCCAAAGTTTGCGCTCAAGCGCGAGCCCCTCGGACCATTTCAAATCGTCCAGCAGGTCCAGGCCGGCGTGAAACACCGCGAAGCGGAGGTCGGAGCAGCGCGGCGCGAGCTCGCGCAGGGAAAAGGTGTCGGGGCCGGCGGGCGCCATGCCCATGCGGTCGCGCAGCCGCAGGCCGTAGCGACCGCGCGCGCCGGGGGCGACGAGGATCAGGCCGCGCAGGCCCTCGGCCCGGGCCGCCGTCTCGGACGAGGCGGGGAGCGATTGCTCGGCGCCCATCGACCAGCCTCCGTAAAGAACCGGGACGGGGCCGGCGTCCGGATGCCTGCGGCGCAGCTCCTCCACGAGGACGCGGTAATCGCGCCGAAGGATATCGGGCGTGAAATCCGTCGCGGCGTAGGCGTTGAAATCGATCCCGGCGACCGCGCAGCCCTTCTCCGCGAGGCGCCGGCAGACCCGCTCTTCCCAGTAGGACCAGCCGCCGTCGCCGGAGCCGAACACGATCAGGGCCCGTGGAGGGCCGCCCTTGGTCGCGGGGGCGTAGAAGCGCGCGGGCTGGTCGCCGCGGGCGAGCGCCACCGGTCGCGCGGGCGTGTCGTCGCGCGCGGCCAGGGCGGGAGGGACAGCCGCGGACAGGACGACGAGCGTCGCAAGTAGCTGGAGTTTTGGGCGCAATGGGAAAAACGAATGACGAAGCCTGACCCGGGTCCGCGAAGCGAGGTTCCTACCGCCTGCACAGGCGGCTCCAACATTCCCTAACGGGTGGCGTGCGCTTCGCTAATAGCTCGCCAAGGGCGCGGCCGCGCGCCGCGGACTTTGCTTTGCATACGGTATCAATTTTGCTCACGTAGCGGGGCTTATGGCCAACACCGCTACCCTTAAAATCGACGGCAAGGAACTCCAGTTACCCGTAATCATTGGCTCGGAGGGGGAAAAGGCGGTCGATATCGGCAAGCTTCGCGCCGACACCGGCTACATCACTTACGACGACGGCTTCGGCAACACCGGCTCCTGCCTGAGCAAGATCACCTTCATCGACGGCGAGGTCGGCGTGCTCCGCTACCGCGGCTATCCGATCGAGCAGCTCGCCGAGAAGTCGAACTTCATCGAGAGCTCCCTGCTGGTCATGAACGGCGAGCTCCCCACGCCGACCGAGCGCGCCGCGTTCTCCCAGCTCCTGACCGCCAACGCGCCGCTGCGCGAGGGTCTCGTGCGCTTCATCCAGAGCTTCCCGCGCGACGCCCATCCGATGGCCGTCCTTTCCGCGACGCTCAACGCGCTCGGCGCCTACTACCCGCACCTCGCGAGCAACAACCACCAGAACGACCTCGAGCACTTCGAGGAGGCCGCCGCGATCGCGATCTCGAAGGTCCGCACCATCGCCGCGCACACCTACCGCGTGAGCAAGGGCCTCCCCTTCAACTACCCGCACCCGAAGCTCGGCTACTGCGAGAACTTCCTGCACCTCATGTTCTCGGAGCCCTACTCCGAGTATGTGCCGACCCCCGAGGTCGCGCAGGCGCTCAACCTTTTCCTCCTCCTCCACGCCGACCACGAGCAGAACTGCTCCACCTCGACGGTGCGCATGGTGGCCTCCGCGGGCGCGAATCTCTTCGCCTCCGTCTCCGCCGGCGTGAACGCCCTCTGGGGCCCGCTGCACGGCGGCGCCAACATGGCGGTGATCGAGATGCTCAAGAGCATCCACGCCGAGGGCGACGACGGCACCAAGTTCATCGCCGCGGCCAAGAGCGGCAAGGGCGAGCGCCTGATGGGCTTCGGCCACCGCGTCTACAAGAACTACGATCCGCGCGCGAAGATCATCAAGGCCTCGTTCTACAAGGCCCTCGCCTCGCTCGGCATCAAGGACGACCCGCTCCTCAACATCGCGATGAAGCTCGAGGAGTGCGCGCTCAACGACCCGTATTTCGTGCAGCGCAAGCTCTACCCGAACGTCGATTTCTACTCGGGCCTGATCATGCGCGCGCTCGGCATCCCGGAGAACATGTTCACGGTGATGTTCGCGATCGGCCGCATGCCCGGCTGGATCGCGCAGTGGCGCGAGGTCGCGGCCAACCCGAAGCTGAAGATCTACCGTCCCCGCCAGGTCTACGTCGGCGAGCCGCAGCGCAACTACGTCCCGACCAACCTGCGCCAAGGTTGAGCGACGCGCGCCGCGACGACGCGGCGGAAACGCCTCGCAAAAAAGGCCGGCTCCGATTTCGGAGCCGGCCTTTTTTACGCGCCGTCGTTTCGGCGACGGGATCCCTCCGCCGTTGGGTTCAGGGCGCGGCCGGGTTCTTGAACTGGATGCGTCCGGAGACGGTCGCCTCGGCGCCGCCGGAGAGCGGGGGGACGAGGGTGAAGCCCTCGGCGGTGATCGTGCCGGCCTTCAGGTCTTCGGACATCAGGAGCGTGCCCTCGAAGGGGACGGTGCGGGTGATCGCCCCGTCCACGAGCTTGAAGCTGCCCTTGAAGAAGCCGTTGCGGGTGTCGAGGGTGCCCTTGAACTGCGAGGGATTGCTGACGGCGAAGTCGGTGAAGGGGGCGACCGGGACCTGGTAGGCCACGCCGAAGGCGGCGGGCAGGCTGGCGGCGGAGGCGCCCAGGTTGGCGCCGGAGAGGACGAGCTCGGTCTTGCCCTTGCCGCTCGCGGTGTCTTCGGCGAAGCCGAAGTCGGTGAAGTAGCTCGGGAACCAGGGTTCGAGGCGCATGCTCAGGCCGAGGGGGCCGAAGCCGGCACGGTAGTTGGCGGAGCCGGTGAGCTCCGGTTTGGTCCAGTAGGCGTCCTTGCCGGCGTCGCCCGAGACCGAGTGGCGCGGGTAGAAGATGTTGGGGATGTGCATGGGCAGCTCGGCGCTGAGCACCGCGCCCGACGCCGCGCCGTAGGGGCGGGCGAAGAGGCGGAAGCTCTTGTCGTAGGAACCGCGGACCGAGGCGGTCAGGACGGCGCCGTCGGCGAGCTTGCCCTTGAAGTTGAGACGACCGTTCGCGAGGGAGGGGGCGAGGGCGTAGCCGCTGCCGGCGGGGATGGGACGGTCGTCGTCCGACTCGGCGTCGAGCGGGGCGGGCGCGGTGATCGCGAGGTTGTAGGCGCCCACGTTCGCCCAAGGCGCGGGAGAGGTGGTGGAGTAGACGCCGATCTCGCGGCCGGGATTGCCGGGGTAGGCGTCGTCCTCCTCGTCGGAGACATAGACCGCGGACGCGATTTCGACGGGGGCGGCCGTCGCGGTCTCGCGCGTGCTCAGCTTGACGGAGAGGTAGCCGTCGGTCGCGAGAGAGAAGCCGGTGAGAACGTAGGCGCGTCCGGCGGGGGAGCCGGGGCGGGCGATGACCACGGGCGTCTTGAAGGAAACGACGCCGGTCTGGTAGTCGCGGCTGACCGTCCCGCGGAAGGCGAGGGGTTTGGTCTCGAACGCGGTCTCGAGTTTGCCGGTGAGGCCGCCGGTGCCGGAGATGGTGAGGGTGACCTTGGCCAGGTGGACGCCGTTCGCGGGGCTGAGCAGGGCCTCGAATTCATGAACGGTGCCGCCTCCGAGGGCGCGGATCTCGACGTAGTAGACGGTGGTCAGGTTGCTGGCGCCGTCGGAGGTGGTGACGGAGACCTTGTAGATGCCGGGCTTGGCGGTGCTGACGCCGGTGATCCGGCCGGTCGCGGGGTCGATGGACAGGCCGGCGGGCAGGCCTTTGGCCGCATAGGATCGTCCCACGCTCGGGGCGAAGGTGCCGGGGAAAACGAAGTCGTTGTCGGTGGCGAGATAGAGGGCGCCGGAGATGATGCGAAGCGTGGAGACGGAGCTGACCGCCTCGCCGGCGGCGGGGCCGAAGGGTGCGGAGGCGTTTTTAAGCACGTTGCCCAGCACGCAGCGGTATTGGGCGCCGTCGAGATTGAGGCCGTAGCCTACGGCGGTGTTGGCGTCCGAGGGGAGACGCACGGTGAGCGTGGCGGTGGTGACGCCGGAGTAGGGCGTCGGCGCGCCGGGCGAGGCGGGAGTGGTGTCGGTGGCGGCGACGGGCGCGACGTGGTTGACGAGGTTTTCCCATTGTCCGGTGGCGGGGTTGAGACGCTGCCACTGGTATTTCACCGGGGTGTTGGACGCGGCGGCCTTGGCGGAGACGGAGAGGGTGGTCTTGTTGGTCGTGTCGCCCTCGACGTGGGAAAGGAAGCCGTAGAAGAGCTTGGCGGGCTGGGCGGCGACGCCGACGGGCACGGTGGTGATGGCGAGGGTGGTGGGCGCGCCGGGGAGCGAGACCACGCCTTCGCCGCGATCATGGGAAAGGATGCAGCGGAACTGGTTCTGATGGAGGGCGAGCGTGTCGAGGGTGCTGATCGCGGTGGAGGTCGCGGCGGGCGACTCGGGACCGGTGAGGCGGACGACGAGCGTGGCGGTCTTGACGCCGGAGAAGGCGCTGTGGACGGAGGGGAACTCGGGATTGTCGTTGGTGCCGGAGCCCTTGACCGCGTCCTTCAGGTCGACGAGGTCGATCCATTCGCCGCCCGGGGCCTTGCGTTGCCATTGGTAGGACGGCGCGGGATAGGTGCCGCCGAGCGCGGGGGCGGAGAGGCTGAAGGTGGAGCCGAGGGCGGCGGTGGTCTTCGGGGCGAGCTTGCCGGCGAATGCGAGGGTGGTGGTGACGGTGAGCGTGGTGGGCGCGCCATCCACGGACGGGGCGGCGAAGGCGTCGGTGTTCGCCAGGACAAAACGGAACTGGCTGCCGGTGAGCGCGAGAGCGGCGCCCACTTCGTTGGCGTCCTCGCCGTCGAGGCGGACGGTGAGCGTCTCGGTGCGGACGCCGGAGAAGGGCGTGGGCGCCTCGTCGGAGGACTCGGCGAGGTCGGTCCACGGGGAGGAGGCGTCGGCGCGGCGCTGCCATTTGATCGCGAAGGGCCAGGCGGTGATGTCGGCGTTGAGCGTGAAGGTGGAGCCGAGGGCGGCCTTGGTCGCGGCGGGGAGTTGCTTGACCACGCGCGGCGGCCCGTCGCGGGTGACGGTGACGACCTCGTCGGCGTAGTGGCCGCTGGCGGCGGAGGCGCGGACGGTGATCAGGGCGCGTCCGCCGAATTTGCCGGGGGCGATCTTCAGCACGCCGTCTTTCAGCGTGGCGACGGCGGCGGAGGGGTTGTCGTTGCCGAGGATCGAGTAGGTGACGGCGGTGGTCTTGGCCTCGGCGGGGACGGAGGCGGCGTCGACGGCGCGAAGGGTGGGGAAGAAGATGAAGTAGGAGAGGGCGAGATCGCCGCCGCGGTAGTTGCGGAGGGGGACCTGGTCGAAGTTCGATTCGCTGCCGTCGACGTCGTAGGCCTTGATGGCGGCGATCCGGTCGAAGGCCTTCATGCCGTCGCCCAGGACGCGGGCGAAGACGGTGAAGCCGCCGTTTTGGTTGTCGAGGTTGGCGCGGTTGTCGGAGAGGTTGACGAACCACTCGTTGGTGGCGGAGTCGGGCTGGCCGCCGAGTTTGGCCATGGCGAGGGTGCCGCGGGTGTTGGCGACCTTGAACTCGTTTTTTACCGCGGCCTTTTTCGTGACGGTCAGGAGGCTGAGCGGCGAGGCGAGCTTGTAGCCGCCGGTCTGGACGACGAAGTCCTTCACGGAGCGGTGCACGAAGACGCCGTCGTAGGTCTTGATGAGGTCGGCCGCGGAGGTCGCGTCGGTGGCGAGGTAGGACTTGAAGTTGGCGACGGTGTCGGGCGCGTCGGCGGGGAGAAACTCCAGGTAGACATCGCCGAAGGGCGTGGCGACCTTGGCATAGTCGCCGGAGATCGCGGGGAACTCGAAGCGTTCGGCGAGATTGATCACGCGCACGCCGGCCGGGTCGTCGAGGTCGATCTCGGGCAGCGGGATCGAGCCCTTGAGGGTGGGGGCGTTCCGGATCACGCCGGTCGCGAGGAGGGGGGACGCGGCGAGGCCGACGGCGCAAAACAAGGAGAGGACGGCGCGCAGGGGAGTGACGGGATTCATTCTGATCGGGGAGCGGCGAGTGAGAGGCGGCGGCCGGGCCAAGGCCACGCGAAAGCGACGGCGCGGCGGGCGCGCGGGGTTACTTTTTCGAGGAGAGGAGCGGGGCCAGGTCGGGATCTTCGCGGGCGACCTCGCGCCAGCTCTTGTCGCGGGCGATCACCACCGCGAGCAAGCGGCTGGCCTCGGGGATGTCGCCGAGCAGGCAGGCGTAGCAGGCGAGGTTGTAGGCCACGAGCGGGGTGGGGTCTTTGATCAGGCGCGAGCCGGCGAGCAGGGTCTCCTGGGCCTCGGCGATGCGCTCCTGCTCCCGGAGGGCGTAGGCCCAGGCCACCCAGGGTCGTTCCTGGGCGGCGTCGTGTCCGATGAGCTCGGGAGCGAGGGCGATCACCTCGTCCCAGGTCTCCTCCGCCATCGCGATCTCCATCCGCACCGTCAGCGCGTCCGGCCGCGAGAGATGCTCGGGCGCGAGCGCGGCGATTTCTTCGCGCGCCTCGTCCGTCAGGCCGAGTTCCAGGAAGCCGAGGGCGTAGGAGAGGTGTTTTTCCGGAGGGATCACGGCGCGGGCGATCCCGGAGGCTCGTTAGGAAAAAGGCCCGGTGCAAGGCGGGGCTGGCCGCGGGATCAGCCGGTCCGCTTTCCGAGGGGTTTCAACACCTTGGCGTCGAAGACGAAAGGCCCGGCCGGGAGCAGGCTGGCGAGAACGGCCAAGGCGAGGGTCCGGGCCTTCCAGCGGTGGTCGAGCGCCACGGGCGCGAGCGCGAGCAGATAGAGCAGAAAAAGAATTCCGTGCGCCATGCCGACATAGCGCACCGCGAGCGGCTGGTCCGCGAAATACTTCAAGGGCATCGCCACGAGCAGAAGCACGAGAAAGGAAACGCCTTCGAGGCAGCCGACGAGACGGAGACGGGAAAGGGGGGAGGCGAGCATGGCGCATGAGCAATGCCGAAGGTCCGGCGGCGAAGGGAAGGCGGAAGTCGCCGCGGACGGTGGAAGGGCGGGGACTTGTTTCCAACGCCGCGGCGGGCTTGCGGCCGGGGCGCGGCGCGACAGGGTCCGGCGCATGGCAAACGAACTGGCGGCGTATTCGGAACTTCGGGCGCGGTTGCGGCGCGTTCATCTGCTTGGCTCGGTCGCCGGCCACCTCGGCTGGGACGAACAGGTCAACCTGCCCCCCGGCGCGGCCGCGCAGCGCGGCGAGCAGATGGCCTTGCTGGCGGAGCTGGCCCACGCCGAGGGCACGGCGGCCGGGCTCGGCGCCGCGATCGCGGCCTGCGAGGCGGCTCCGGCGGGCGCGCTGGACGAGGACGCGCGCGTGGTCGTGGCGGCGGCGCGGCGCGACCACGACCGCGCGACGAAGCTGCCGGCGGAGCTCGTGGCGGAGAAGGCGCGACTCGGCAGCGAGGCTTACCACGCCTGGGCGGCGGCGCGCGCGGCGCGGGATTTTCCGGCCTTCGCGCCCTTTTTGGAAAAACACCTCGCGCTCGCGCGGCGCGAGGCGGAGCTGCTCGGCTACGGGGAGCGGCCCTACGATCTCGCGATCGACAAGCACGACCCCGGCCTGACGGCCGAGGCGATCGACGTCCTCTTTTCAGAGCTGCGCGCCGGCCTGGTGCCCCTGGTGCGCCGGATCGACGCCAAGGCCGAGGCGGCGCGGGCGGGCGGCGCGGTTCCGGTTCAATTGAAGGGCTTCGACGTCGCGGCGCAGCGCGAGCTGGTGAGGCGCGTCACGGCCCGGCTCGGCTTCGATTACGAGCGCGGACGGCTCGACGTCTCCCTCCATCCCTTCTGCGAGGGCTCGGGCGACGACGTGCGCCTCACGACGCGTTTCGACGCCGACAACCCGCTCGACGCGCTCTACAGTTCCATCCACGAGGCGGGTCACGGGCTCTACGAGCAGGGCCTGCCGGGCGAGCATGCGGGCACGGCGCTGGCGCTCGCCGCGGGCATGGCGGCGCACGAGTCGCAAAGCCGTCTTTGGGAAAACCAGGTGGCGCGCTCGCGGGCTTTCTGGCGCTGGCTGGAGCCGGAGCTGCGCGCGGCCTTCCCGGGTCCGCTGGACGGCGTATCCGGAGATCAGTTACACGCCGCGGCCAACGCGGTCGAGCCGGGCGGCATGATCCGCGTCGACGCCGACGAGGTTCACTACAACCTCCACATCCTGCTCCGGTTCGACCTGGAGAAACGGCTTTTCGCCGGAACCCTGAAGGTCGCCGAGCTGCCCGAGGCCTGGGACGCGCTGGCGGAGGAGCTGTTCGGTCGCCGGCCGGCGCACGCGGGCGAGGGCGTGTTGCAGGACGTGCATTGGAGCGGCGGGGCCTTCGGCTACTTCCCGAGCTACACGCTGGGCAACATGATCTCGGCGCAGCTCTGGTCGGCGGCGAAGACGAGGCTGCCCGGCGTGGAGGACGATTTCGCCCGGGGCGATTTCGGGCGCCTGCTCGGCTGGCTGCGCGCGGAGGTCCATGCGCACGGGCGGCGCGAGGACGCCTTCGCGCTCACGCGGCGCGTGACGGGCGTGGAGCTGGGCGCGGGGGCTCTGCTGGCGTATCTGGACGAGCGCTACGGCTGAGGCCGGAGGGAATCGCCACAAAAGGCCCGAAACACGCATAAGCGGCGGGGGCGGTGATTTCGTTTTGAGACTTTGGCGCCTTTTGTGGCCAATCCCCTGATGGAACTGATCGATTCGCACACGCATCTGGAGAGCTTCGACAAGCGCGGGGAGACCGACGCGGTGCTCGCGCGGGCCCGCGAGGCCGGCGTGGCGCGCCTCATCACGATCGGCACCTCGACCGAGGACTGGGCGCGGTATCGCGGGCTGGCGGCGAAGCACGCGGGGACGGTTTTCTACACGGCGGGGCTTCATCCCTGCTCGGTGGACGAGCGATGGAGCGAGGAGATCGCGCAGCTCGGGGCGTTTTGGCACGGCGACGGCGCGCGGCCGGTGGCGCTCGGCGAGTGCGGGCTGGATCGCTTTCATCTGCCGAAGGACGACGCGGCGCGTGCGGAAAAAATCTTCGCGTGGCAGCGCGCGGCCTTCGAGGCGCAGTTGCGGATCGCGGAGCGGCTCGGGTGCCCGCTGGTGGTGCATTCGCGCGGGGCTTTCGCGGAGTGCGTGGAGATGATCGACGCGAGCGGCGTGAGGTGGGATCGCGTGGTGTTCCACTGCTTCACCGAGGGCGCGGCTGAGATGGCCGAGCTGACGCGGCGCGGCGGGCGAGGCTCCTTCACCGGCGTGGTGACGTATAAAAACGCCGACACGGTCCGGGCGGCGATGGTCGCGCAAGGGATCGGGCGGCTGATGCTCGAGACGGACGCGCCCTACCTCACGCCCGTGCCGCACCGCGGGAAGGCGAACGAGCCGGCCTACCTGCGCTTCACCGCGGAGGCGGCGGCGCTGGCTCTGGGGGTGTCGGCGGAGGAGATCGCCGCGCGCTCGACGGCGAACGCGCGGGCGTTTTTCGGCGTCTAGCCGCGGACGGGACCGCGCGCGGCGCGGTCCGGCGGGCGGTCTTACTTTTTCTTCGAGCGCGAGCCGCCCTCGCGGTCGGAGCCGGAGGAGCGTCCGCCGCCCGAGGAGGCGCGGCCGGCGTTGAGCAGGGTGCCGCCGACGACGCCGACGGAAAAGACCGCGAAGTAGACGAGCGCGGCGGAGGTCTGGGCGGGCTTGTCGAGAAGAAGGCCGAAGCGGAAGGCGATCTGGTGCGTGTTCTCGGTGCCGATGTAGACGACCAGGAACAGGATAAGGAGGAAGGCGAAGGTGCGAAAGATGGCGGAGACCATGGTGAAGGCGGGATCGCGGCGGAGGCTGCGCGGGCGGATGCGCGACGCCAAGCGTTTGCCGAAAAAATCGCGCGGAGGGACCGGACGCCCTCCCGGGCCGGCTTCCGAGGGGGCGAAGCCGGGCAAAAAAAACGCCGCGCCCGAAGGCGCGGCGTTCCAGGCCGGGGAAGTCGGCTTCCGTGGCCTACTTGTAGACGGTGACGATGGCGGACGCGCCCACGTTGCCGGCGGCGTCGGTGGCGAAGGCCTGCAGGGTGTGGGCGCCGGCGGCGACCTTGGTGGTGTTCCACGCGAAGGTGGCGGAGGAGCCGGCGACGGAGCCGAAGGCACGACCGTCGATCTGGAGGTCGATGCGCGTCACGCCGACGTTGTCGGTCGCGGTCACGGAGATGGAGGCGCTCTTGCCCGACAGCTTCGAGCCGTCGGACGGCGAGGTGATGGCGGCGAAGGGGGCGGTGGCGTCGGAGGCCAGGGCCTGGGCGGCCTGCACGGCGCGGGCGGCGTTCACGCGGCCCTGGCCGTAGTAGACATCGTAGCCGGCGGCGCCGATGTCGTCCGCGTTCTTGAGGAGGAGGTCGACGATCCGGGCGTTCGTGGCGCGGGGCCAGGCGGAGGCGACGAGGGAGGCGACGCCGGCGGCGGCCGGGCTGGAGAAGGAGGTGCCGTCCCAGAAGGCGTAACCGTTGCTTGAATACAGGGTGAGGATGGAGACGCCGGGGGCGGAGAGGTCGACGTAGGAGCCGTAGTTGGACCAGGAGGGGCGCAGATCGGAGGCGTCCGTCGCGGATACGGCCACGACGTTGGCGCAGGCGCCGGGATAGCAGGCGATGCTGTTGCCGTTGTTGCCGGCGGCGGCGATGATCACCGCGGATTTGCCCCAGGCGTAGTTCACCGCGTCCTGCAGGGTCCGCGAGGAGGTGGTGCCGCCGAGGCTGAGGTTGATGATGCGCGCGCCCCGGTCGGCGGCGTAGGTGACGCCCTGGGCGATGGCGGAGTAGGCGCCGGAGCCGGAGGCGTTGAGGACCTTGACCGGCAGGACGGGGGAGCCCCACGAGACGCCGGCGACGCCGAGGGCGTTGTTGGCGGAGGCGGCGGCGACGCCCGCGACGGCGGTGCCGTGGCCGTTGTCGTCGGAGGGGTCGTTGTCGTTGTTGACGAAATCGTAGCCGGGCAGGAGCCGTCCGGCGAGGTCGGGGTGGGCGGCGTTCGCGCCGGTGTCGACCACGGCGATGATCACGGAGGAGGCGCCGACGGTGAGGTCCCAGGCGGACGGGGTCTGCATCTTGGCGAGGTGCCACTGCTGGGGAAAGTAGGGGTCGTTGGGCGTGGCGAAGGCCTGGGCGGTGGCGTCGGGCTCGACGTAGTCGACCAAGGCGCTCGCGCCCAAGGCTTGCTCGATCCGGGCGGCCGCGGGGGCGGGAACGTGGAGGATGCGGACGCCGATGCCGGCGATGCGTCCGGCCTCGCGGGCGCCGTTGGAGGACAGGAGCGCGGTCAGCGCGGTTTCGGACGCGCCCGCGGCGGGTTTGAGCAGGAGCGCCGCGGTTTCCGGGGCCGCGGAGGCGGCGGAGGCGAGTCCGAGGAGGGCGGCGAGACGGGCGAGGGAGGTCGGAATGAATCGGCTCATGTTCCATCCTAGCATGTCGGCGAGGTCCGATTCCATAGGTTCGTGCTACCTGGTCCGTTCGGACGTGGATAACTTTGGTATTTGGATGTTCCGGGGGGGGACGTCCGGTATGAAAACGCCCGCGCCGGGGTGGCGCGGGCGTCGGAGACGGGAGGGGGAGGAGGTGTGGTGCACGAAACGCGGCGAGGACCGCGTCGCCCCTTTGTCCGACCCGGTGTCCGGTTTGCGCGGGAAGGCGGAGCGGGCGGCCTGCCTCGGTCAGTGGGCGACGTGGACCTTGGCTCCCTGGGGCTGGCCGATGCCGGCGAGGAGCTCGCCGAACCAGGGCGTGGCGATGTCGAAGGGTTTGCCGCCCTTGATGCGGGGGAACTCGATGGCGCGGAGGACGCCGCCCTTGTCCTCGTCGTGCCCGATGACGCCGCTCTCGCGACGGAGGGCGCACTCCACGGCGAGGTCGGTGCAGCTCTTGATGAGGCGGAGGTCGTCGGCGTTGGCGGCGGCGGCGCGGGCGAAGTAGCCGGATTTTTGGACGAGGACCTTTTCGGCGCCGAGCTGCTTGGCGAACTGTTCGCCGAACCATTTGCCGGGGTTGACGGCGTCGAGCTTGATGTGGCCGAAGGCGTCGCGGGGGACCTCCTGGCCCTTGGCCTGCATCTCGGCGACGATGGCCTCCACGCCGGCGCCCTCGGAGATGAAGATGTTCACGTTGTCGTGCCCGTCCATGACGGCCTTGAGGCGGGCGGCCTCGGCGGCGAGGTCGATGGAGGCCTCGGGGATGTAGACGGCGTGGACCTCGAGGTTGTCGCGGGAGAGGCCGAGGCCGGGCGCGAATTGCTCGCGGTCGAGGAGCTTGCGGTATTCGGCGGCGGTGGCGGCGGTGAGCCAGCCGCAGTTGCGACCCATGACCTCGTGGATGATGAGCATGCGCGGGTTGGCGTTGTGCTCGGCGACGACGTTGCGGAAGTAGCGCGCGCCCTGCTCGGCGGCGGTCCAGGCGCCGAGGGACTGGCGGATGGGGAAGACGTCGTTGTCGATGGTCTTGGGGAGGCCGATGACGGTGAGGCCGTAGTTGTTCTTGGCGAGGAAGGCGGCGAGGTCGGCGGCGGCGGTGTTGGTGTCGTCTCCGCCGATGGTGTGGAGGATGTCGACCCCGTCCTTCACGAGCTGGTCGGCGGCGATTTTTTGCGGGTCCTGGCCTTCTTTCACGAGGCCGCGCTTCACGCAGTCCTTCACGTTGGTGAGCTTCACGCGCGAGTTTCCGATAGGAGAGCCGCCATGCTTGTGGAGGACGGGGGCGGCGGCGCGCTCGGCGGGGCCGATCTTGTAGCTGTCGCCGAGGAGGAGTCCTTTGTAGCCGCCGTGGTAGGCGATGATCTCGATGTCGGGCGCGATCTCGGTGTAGCGCTCGATAAGGCCGCCGACGGCGGAGCTAAGGCAGGGGGCGAGGCCGCCGGCGGTGAGAAGGGCGACTTTTTTCGGGCGGGAGGTCGTGCTCATGGGTGGATGCGAAGAAGGGAGTGGAGTGAGAAAAGAAGCGGGCGCAGCGTGAAGCGGGAAAACACGGGCGCGGAGTTCCCGACAAGGCATGAGAACAGGCCGCGGAGCAAAAAGGGGCGTTTTTCGGTCAAGGGCGCCGAGTGGCGAGATGGGCGCAGATGCGTGTGATCGGATTTAATCAAAGGGGGCTTTGTAAAAAGACCGGGTATTGCACCCCTTGCTTGATAGGCCCGTATGGAGGCTTGTATGATATTTATTATCATGCAGTTTAGGGGTGCTTGATGAATCTTTGACAGTTGCATGAAACTCCCTCGGGTGACCTGCCTCGGGTCTTCCGCGCCATGCCTTCCCTTACTCCAGACTTCTCACGCGTTTCCTGTTTTCCTCGCCCCCGTTCCCTCGGCGTTCGCCCGTCGGGGCGGAGCGGCCGGTGGAGCGCCGCGGCGCTCCTGCTGCTGGCGTCGGCGCCTGGGGTTTCCGCGCAGTCGTGGGTTCGCGAGTCGACGGTGATGCCGGACAGCACGACCGGCGGGGGCGCGACCGGGACGGAATCCAGCTCGGTCACCTTCACGACCGCGGTGTATGGAGGCCTTGAATACAACGACAACGTGAAGCTCTCCTCCGACGGCGAGGCCGGTCTGGCCCTGCGCGCCGGGGTGTCGACCAGCCTGCGCTACCCGGTGAGCGCGCGCAACGAGCTGAAGTTCGACGCCTCCCTCGAGCACCTGCGCTATCTCGCGGGCATAGACGGCTCGGAGAACTACAACAGCATCCTGCCCGGCACCGAGACCAGCTTCACGATCTACACCGGTCCGCTGCGCATCCGCAACTTCCTGCGCGCGGAGCTGAGCGAGGATCCGGTCCAGAGCCCGGTGATCAGCGACACCGCGCGCTTCGGACGTTTCAACGGCTACGCGGGCAGCCAGATCGACTGGGACATGAACCGCGTGATCTGGCAGCTCACCCCGAGCATCGGGCGGCAGTTCGCCACCCAGTCGGAGAACTCGCAGATCGACTACTGGAGCCGGGGCGTGGGCCTGCGGGCGGTGTTTCCCCTCACGGCGGCCACCTCCGTCGGCGTCGCGACGTCCTACGCGCAGAACCGTTACGACGATCCGATCCAGAACGATTCCAACACGCGCACGATCGGCCTTTTCGGCCAGACCGCGCTGAGCCGCAACGTGAGCGTGGAGGCGGCCGGCGGCCTCCAGTCGACCAATTACAACCAGAGCGGCTCGATCGCCGACACCGACGACTTCAGCGGCGTCTACGCCTCGGCGAGTCTCTCCCATCAGCTCCGGAAGAATTTCTCCTACGTCTTCCAGGCGCGCCATGACATCGACGAGGGCTACGGGACCAATTTCTACGAGATCACGGAGCTGTCCGTGACCGCCAAGCTGAGCTCGATCCAGCGCTGGGAGATCGTGGTGCCGGTGAGCTGGCAGTGGGTCTCGATCTCCGGTCCCGGCGGCGACGACTTCACGCGCTTCAACATCGGGGTCGAGGGGCGGCGTCCGCTCGGCCGCAAGCTCGACCTGACGGTGGGCGCCAGCTCCTGCGACAAGTTCTCGGACCTGTCCGGCGCCGACTATTCCCAGCACCGCGTCTATTTCTCGGTGCGCTACACCTTCTGACCGTGTCCAGGCGACTTGCTTTCCTCGCTTTCGTTTCCGCCCTCGCCGTCGCGCGGGGCGCGGAGCTTCCGTCGGCCGAGCAGCGGCCGCTCGAGGTCGGCGACCGCCTGCGTTACCAGGTGGTCGAGGACGGCGACCGGCCGGTCGAGCTGGCGATCAGCAACACCGGCATGGTCGACATCCCCTACCACGGGCCGATGAAGGCGGCGGGCCGGCTGCTCCCCGAGCTCGTGGCCTCGATCAAGTCGGAGCTGGAGGCGAAGTTCTACATCACGGCGACCGTGCGCGTGGAGGTGCTCGCGTTCAGCCAGGGCGCGGTCAACCGGGGCCGCGTGCATCTCGCCGGCCAGGTGCGTCGCGTGGGGCCGGTGGAGATCGACCTCTCGGAAAAACCGACGCTCGGCCAGACCATCCTCGCCGCCGGGGGGCTCGCCGATTTCGCCGACCCCCGCAACGTGCGCATCGTGCGCCGCGAGGGCGGCGAGACCCGGACGATCAAGGTGGACCTGCGCGAGGTCTTGAACCGCGGACGCATCGACAAGGACGTGCAGCTCATGGACGGCGATTTCATCATCGTCGACGAGCGCATGGTAAACTGGTGAACGCCTCCTCCCCCTCCCCCTCGTCGTCCTCCGCCGACGCCCCCCACGCCCCTCTCGTCTCGCCGCGCGCCTGGCGCCACGCCTGGCTCATCCTCGTGGGCGCCGCGGCCGGGGCCGCATGGTCCTACGTGCGGACGGTGCGCGAGCCCGTGGCGTTTTCCTCCAACTCGCGCATGTTCGTCAGCGGGCGCGTGAACCTGCCCGACGCGTCGAGCGCCTACGCCGAGGAGCTGGCGAACTATCTGGGCACGCAGACCGAGATCATGCGCAGCCAGGAGGTCGTCGAGCGCGCCCGTCAGCGCGTGGAGCTCGAGCAGCCCGGGCTGAAGGGCGACGCGCAGATCGAGATCAAGGTCGTGCCCCAGACGGCGATCTTCTCGCTTTCGGCCAGGAGCGGCGACGCGGTCTACTGCCGCGCGTTCCTCGACGCGCTGATGGCCGAGTTCATGCAGTTCAAGCGCGAGCGTCGCATGGTGACCTCGCAGGCGACGATCGAGCAGATCTCCGCGGAGCTTTCGCGCCTCGAGAAGGACATCGCCGCCCAGGAGCAGACCCTGCTCCGCTTCAAGGAGCGCAACAACATCGCCTACTGGGAGCAGCAAGCGCTGGAGAGCGCGCGATTCCTCGCCGACCTGAAATCCCGCGAGGCCTCGCTCCGCATGCGACTGTCCGTGATGGATTCGTGGGCGCGCACCGCGGCGGAGAACGGCCTGGGCGGCGGCGCCGAGATCAACGCCGCGGGCGGCGTGAGCATCGCCGAGCCGGCGGAGCTGACGCAGGCCCGCATGCGGCTCGACGAGCTCGCGCAGGAGCGCGAGACCCTGCTGCGCGGGCTGCGCCCCATCCATCCGAAGATCGTCCAGCTCGACGACGAAATCACCCGGTTCGAGCGCGTGGTCTCGCTGGGCGTGTCCCGCTCCAACGCCCGTCGCAAGGAACAGCGCCTCGCGCTGGAGGCCGAGCTGGAGGGCCTGACCAAATCGATCAAGGAGTGGGAGGGCCGCTCGCTCGAGTCGTCCGGCGTGGAGGCGGAGTTCGAGAAGATCCGCAGCTCGCTGGAACGCACCCGCGCGCTCTACGACCGCCTGCTCGGCTCGCTGCAAAACCTCGACGCGCGCAAGGGCGTGGACCAGGAGCTCGTGCAGGTTCTCCAGGCTGCCTCGCCCGCGCAGGAGGTGGACCGGGCCTTGCGCTCGCGCCTGGTTTCGGGCGCGCTCGCCGGCGTGGCCGGCGGACTCGGCCTGCTCCTGCTCGCCATGCGTCTGGACCAGCGCAGCTACACGGTGGAGGAGACGGTGGAGCGCCTCGGCTGCCGCGGCTTCGTCGAGGTTCCCCAGCTGCCGAGCGGCCCCGCCTCGGCCGGCCGGCGTCGTTTCACCGAGTCGGTCTTCGAGGAGGCCTTCCGCCGGCTCCGCTCCATCGTCGCGATGGGGCTGCCGGCCGAGCCAGCCCCGCTTTTCCTGGTCACCAGCGCCCTGCCGTCCGAGGGCAAATCCGAGGTGGCGTTGAACCTCGCCCGCGCCTTCGCGCGGACCGGGAAAAAGGTGCTGCTCATCGACGGCGACCTCCGTCGCGGCCGTTTGCACCGCGCCCTGTCCTCGGGGGCGATCAGCCCCGGCTTTTGCGAGATGCTCGAGGAAAAAGCCGACCTCGACACCGTGTTGCGCCCGACGTCCGAGGCCAATCTTTCGATGATCGCGGCCGGCAGATCGGACGGCCACGTGAACGAGCTGATCAGCACGAGCGACATCACGGGTTGCCTGGCGAATCTGCGCCGGCGTTTCGAGATCGTGATCATGGACTCGGCCCCGATGGGGCCGGTGGACGACACCGGCCATTTCCTGCCGCTCGCCAGCCGCGTGCTTTTCGTGGTGCGCATGCGCCACACGCCGCTCCGCCAGGCGGAAAAATCGCTCGCCGCGGTGAAGCTGCGGGGCGCGAACGACGTCGGCATCGTGTTCAATCGCGTGCGTCCCGAGGGCGGGCGCTACTACTACTCCTACCACTACGCCTACCATCGCGGTTCGTGAGCCGCGCGTCCGCCCGGGCGGGGCTCACGGGGTCTGGGCAAGCGTCCCGGCGGCCGATCGGAGCAGCGCCAGCGCCTCGGCACGCCGACCGGCCGCGTCGAGCTCGTGGGCGAGGCGAACGCGAAAAGCCGGCGCCGAATCGGGCCGGGCCACCAGGCTACGGAGCAGGGCGATCCGCTCGTCCGCGGACTCGGTTTGCCCGAGCAGGCGAAGCGCGGCCACGGCGTCGTCCGGGTGGGCGCGCACGAACACGGCGAGCGCCGGATCCGTCGCCTGCGGTCGCGAGGGCGCGGGCGGCGGGAACCGGCGGGCCAGCCACGGCCAGGCGAGATCGCCGCGGGACAGGCGGAGCAGGATATCCGCGCCTTCGGCGGCGTCGGTCGCGTTGCCGGGCGGGGGCGCCGCGTGCAGCCAGTCGTTGAATTCGCGGACGGAGCCCCAGCGCGCGCTGGCGCCGAGGACGGCGCGCCACCGGGAGGCGGCCTTGGTCTTCGCCGGCTGGGCGCGCCAGCGCTCGTAGGCGTTTTGGGCGCCGGGCAGTTCGCTGTCCGCCGGCAATATCCACAGGGCGGGCGAGTCGGGGAGCGCTCGAAGCCAGTAGGCGGCGTCGCGGGTGTCGGGACGGGCCAGTTCCTTCTCCAGCAGGGAAGCGGCCCGGAGCGAAGCGCCGGCGAAGAGACGCCGCCAAAGCGGCAGCGCGAGTTCGGGCCGTCCCGCGGTGATCGCACGGGCGTAGGCCTGGATCGCCACGCTGTTGGCGGGCTCGAGCGCGGCGGCGACGGTGTAGTCGGCGGCGGCGCGCTCGACGTCGCCCCGCGCGAGGGCCCGGTTGCCCGCAAGGTGGCGCGAGGCGGGGTCGAGGGGAAGCGACGCGGCGGTCCGGTCGTCGGCGCGAGCCGGGTCGTGGGCGGCGCGGAGGCGCGATCCGCCCCACCAGGCCGCGGCGCCAGCCCCGAGGGCGAGGAGGCCGACGAGAAGTGGCGCGAGGCGGGGCGACCGGGCCTCGTCCTCGTCGCGGGTGTCGGGAAACCGAAGCGCGAGGAGGGGGAGTCCGATCACCAGAAGAACCTCGCGGTGGAACGAGATGTCGCCCAGCGCCGCGACCGCCCAGGCCGCGAGCCCCGCCGAGGCCCAGGGAAGGTCCGGACGTCGATCCCCTCCGCCGGAGGGCCGCAAGATCACGAAGGCGGCGCAGGCCGCCGCCGCGAGCCCGAGCGGACCCCATTCGACGAGAAGCAGAATCCAGCCGCAGTCCGGATGGGCGACGCGCATGCCCTCGGCCGGCACGTGGCCGCCGAAGAGGGCGAAGCCGGGCGCGAATCCCCCGAGCCCCAATCCTCCGGCGGGGGCGGCGGCCAGGGCGCGGAGGCTGGAGACGGCGAGCTCCGCGCGGTAGCTTTCGCCGCCGGCCACGAGGCGGTCGAGCGCGGCCGGGGCGAGCAGGAGAAGCATGAGGAGGAGCGCGCCCCCGAGGGCGAGCGCGCGGCGGGGGTTGTCGCGGAATTCCTGATACAGCAGGAACGCCGCGCCCGCGGCGAGGGCGACGAGGCCTCCGCGGGAGCCCAGGGAGAGGACGGCGGCGGCGCACAGGCCGGCGGCGACGAAGGCGGCGAGGGCCGTGCGGCGTCCTTCCCGCCAGGCGAAGAGGCCGGCGGCGAGGGCGAGCAGGGCGCCGAGGGCGAAGGCGCCGGAGGCCGGGTTGCGGCTCGCGACCTCGCCGAGCCGGAACGCGTCGCCGGGGTCCGCGGCGCCCCCCGGCCGGGCGAGCAGGACGAGCGCGATCGCGGCCTGGGCCAGGGCCAGGCCCAGCGCGGCGGAGAGGGCGAGGCGGGCCCGGGCGAGCAGCGCGCGCAGCACGGGCAGCGCGAGGAGGATGGCGGCGAGGCGGCCGAGCGAGACGAGCACGCGGGGCCAGTCGGGCTGGCGGACGGAGACCGGAGCGGCCGCGGGGTCCAGCCGGGAAAGCTCGGCGGCGAAGGGCCCGGGGGTCGCCAGATCCTTCAAGGCCACGAAAGCGACCAGCCCGGTGATCGCGAGCAGGACACGCGGCGCAAAGACATGCCTGAGCCGGGGGTGCCAGGCCGCGAGCGCGACCCAGCCGAGAACAAGGGGGAGGAGCCAGTCCGGCCGGAGCCAGGCAAGGACCACGTGGGCGGCGGCGAGGGCCGCCGCCCCGAGGGCCGGGGCGTCGAGATTGCGAAGACGCGCGACCGGATCAGGGGCTGACATCCTTGATGGGCGGCAGGATGACCGGCGGCGGCGCGGGCGGCGGCGTCGGGGGGTTCACCGGCGGCTTGGCCGCGCCCGAGCCGGGGTCGGCTTCGCCCGCGCTTTGGACGCGCATGGAAGGGATGTTGTTGTCCCCGGGCAGCGGTTCGCGGCGCACGCGGGCGAGGGCGAAGACGCCGATCTCGCCGACGACGAGGGGGGAGCCGTCCGTCGGCTCCCAGAGGATCGAGACGCCCTGGGCGGTGATGCCGGGCACGTCGATCGTGAGGGTCTTGCTCGTGCCGTCGAGCTGGGCCTCGCCGATCACGCGGCCGTTCGGGTGCTCGTCGTCGGTGGCGACGAAGGTGACCTTGCCCTTGGCCTCCTCGAAGGAGAGGGACACGTGCTTCACCTCGACGGCGGCGGCGAGCTGGATCAGCCCCTGCTCGGGCTTGTTGGCGGCGATGACGACGGAGCCCTTGGTGGCGTTGTCGCCGTCGATGACCGCCTTGAGCGCGGGGTCCGCGTCGTCGGCGATTTTTCCGCCGAGCGACTCGGCGGCGAAATTCACCTCCATGATTTCCCCGTCCTTGCTGGAGCCCGCGTTCTGCTCGCCGCTGACGGGCGAGACGACGCTGACCACGCTGCCCGGGCCGGGCTTGGGCACGCCGATGGAGTCGAAGCTGCGAAGGGGGGCGGTGGCGGTGAGATCGAGCTCGATCAGCATGTAGCGTCCGGTGGCGGGCGATCCGGCCGGCGCGGAGGCGTCGCCGAAGTTGCCGGAGAAGGCGGGCTTGCCGGAGGCGGCGGCCTGGAGCGCCTCGTCGGGCGAGGACAGCATGTGGACGCCGAAGGAGCCCTCGGCGCCGGGCGCGAAGAGGCTGAAGGAATTCAGGTCGGCCTCCTGGGGGAGCGAGATCAGGAGGAGGGTCTTGCCCACGGGAGGGGTCCAGCCGGAGGACACGTCGTCGTCGATGGCGGCGCTGATGCCGGCCCGGGGAATGACGGAACCGTTGTCCGGATCGATCATCTGGATCTTGGCGCCGCCGAGGAGGCGGGTGAGATTCACGGGCTTGGGGGCGGCCGTCTCGTCGGTGGCGGCCGAGGCCGATCCGGCGAGCAGGGCGAGGGCGAACAAAGCTTTTTTCATATGGGCCATGAGGAGGGGCTTTCGCCCCGATCCGGATGTTTCGAGACGACCGGGGCCGTCTCTTTTGATCCGCGTTTGTGGAGCTTTGGGGTTACCTGCGCGCTTCGGGTTTTTCCAGCGTATTACCGGAGGTAGGGAAACACCTCGTGGATGATATAATTTTTATACTTAGGCCTTTTTGCCGCTCAAGAAACGTGCGGCCGGTCCGTTTTCCCTTCATGTGGTATTCATGGTTCAACGTCTGTCCTCCGGATCCTCTTCGGTCCTTTCCCTCTCCCTGCTCGCCGGCCTTCTGGCCTCTGCCGCACAGGCCCAGACCCTCAGCTTGGGCGGAGCGGATACGGTGGCCAACGGATGGCGCCCGATCATGGCCACGGGCGGCGGCTACATGACCGACCCGCTGAACGACTCCCAGACCGGCCAGGCGGTGTGCGAGATCGTCGGCACCACGGCGTCCCCCGCGGCCTATTTCGGATACGGCACGATCGGCGGCGTTCAAAACATCGGGTTTCGCGTGCGCCTAGAGGCGCTGGCCGGCACGGAAAGCAATCTCAAGCAGGCGACCTGGTTCGGGTTTAATTTCGACGGAGATAGCTCCGTCGATCTCTGGGTCGGCATGGATCATATCTCGCAGCAATCGAACCAATGGCAGTTGGTGATCGCGAATGCGGCCAACCAAAACGACAACACCCAGAACATCGGGCCGTCGAACGCCAGCATGGTCTACAGCACGGGCGGGCAGAGCACCCTGCCGATCAACGCCTATGCCGCCACGCTGAACACGAATTACACCTACATGAACGCGTCGGCGACGAACACGACGCTGGGCACGTCCTACGACTTGGACGGCAAGGGAACGACGGACGGCTTGTTGACCTGGGCGGTGTCTTTCGCCGATTTCGCCGCCGCGGTGAACAGCGCCGCCGTGATGGGCACGGGGTTCGGTTTTAATTCGAATTCGGCCTTTACGTTAACGGTCGTGACGTCGAACACGCAGAACACGGTGAACCAAGATACGCTCGGTCTCAGCGGCCTGACGAGCAGCTTCATCTATTCCTCCCCGATCACCTCGGCGATCCCGGTGCCCGAGCCGCACACGGCGCTGAGCCTGGGCGTCTTGCTCGCCCCGTTCGCTCTGCGCCGCCGCCGGCGCGCCTGAGGATTTTTTGTGTTTCTTTCGCGGGTTTTTCGTCGCCACCCCGACGCGCCGGACGGACTGATCCCGGTGGTGACGCCCGCCGGCTGGGGCGGGGTGAGCGCGGATTACGAAAAGCCCTCGGGGCTGTCCTGGTCCGGCATCGTCCTGGCGTGGGTCGGTCTGATCGCGGGGGCGGTCCTTTTGCTGCTTTGCGTCGCGCAGTGGGCGCCCGGTGTGCCCGAGGCCTGGCGTCCGTTCGGGCGGTTCCGGCTCTGGCGGGCGGAGCGGTTTTTTGCGGAAGGCGTCGCGGCGGAGCGGGCGGGAAACTGGGAGACGGCGCGCGTGGCGTATGTATCCGCGCTGGCGGCGCGACCGGACGCGCCGGCGCCGCGCTGGCGCATGGGACGCCGGCTGGCCGAGGCGGGGCGATTCGACGAGGCGATGGCGATGCTCGCGTCGGTGACGGTCGATCCGTCGATTTTCGTGCATGACGCGCTGGTGAGCGCGGAGGATTCCGAGGGGCTGACGCGTTTCGCCTTGTCGGAGATGCGGCGCGATCCCGCCCGTCGCGGCATGTGGATCTGCGCGCTGCGCCTCGCGCTCGCGCAGGCCGACGCGGCGACGATGCCCGCGCTTTCGGCGCATATCGCGCGGGCGGCGGAATCGGCCCGCGGCAAGGAGGCGGGCTGGCTGGCCGCGGTGCGCGGCGAGGCGGAAGGACGCGTCGCCGAGATGGGCGCCGCCCTGCACGCGATCGAAGCGGACGGGGGACCGGATGTCGCGGAGGTGTTTTTGGGGCTGGAGATGTGGGTGAGGGCCGGGCTCGACCGCGACGCGTGGATCTGGGTTCAGCGTCACAAGGGGCGGCTGGGCGCGTTCGACGCGTGGTTCGCCGACTGGCGGGTGACGCTGGCGCGCGATCCCGGGGAGGCGGCGGGCAGACTGAGGGAAATCTCCGCCTCGGCGATGGACGCCCCGCGCTGGCATCGTCTGGCGGCGGTGGCCTGGCCGGCGCGGCACACCGAGCTGTTCGCCGCGATGGAACGCCTCGCGGGCGAGGGTGCGGCGCCCGCCTCCTCGGCTTGCGTGTCGATGTGGGCGCTCGCGATGAGCCGGAACGACGACGCGTCGGCCCGAAAGTGGGAAGAGCGCGTCCGTCGGGTCTCCGGCCCGGAGCTGCCGGTCCTGGTGGGACGCGCCCTGGCGTCGGCCGACAAGGCCGCGCGCCAGAGGGCGTCGGTGTTGCTCGCCGCGCAGGCGGGATTGCCGCGCGAGCTCATGCTGGCGGTCGCGCTGGACCGCTAGGCTCAGAAGCTCGCCCGGACTCCGGCGGTGAAGGCGCGGCCCGGGAGCGGGGCGATGTCCTTGAGGAAGGACGTGTGCACGCGGGCCTCCTCGTCGGTCAGGTTTTCGACGCGCACGAAGAAGTCGTAGGCGGCGAGCGGGGTGCCGAGACGATACCCGGCGTGAAGGCCGAGCAGGGCGTAGCCGTCGGTCGGAGTTTCGCCCGGGGCGGTCTCGTCCTGTTTCGCGATGGCCACCAGGTCCGCGCCCGCGCTCCAGGCGGCGCGGCGCCAGTCGAGGGCGAGGCGGGCCTTGAGCGGCGGGATGCGCGGCAGATCCCGGCCGTCTTCCTCCCGGGCGCGCACGTAGTCGAGCGCGGTGGTGAGATCGAGCGTGTGGCGCGGGGCCTGGTGGAGGTGCCACACGGCCTCGGCCTCGGCGCCGTAGAAGAGCGCGTCGCGCTGGGCGAAGCGCGTGCGCTGGAGCCCGCCCGCTGGGTCGGGCGTGTTGGTCTCGTCCACCGAGACGCCTGTTCCCTCCTCGAAGATATAGCCGTCGAAGGCGTTGACGTAGCCGGTGAGCGAACCGGTGACGAGGCCGGTCACTTTGCGCAGGGAAAGCTCGCCGCCGAGACTGCGCTCGTCGTCGAAGGCGGCGTCGCCGATCTCGTAGGCGGCGGTGCCGACGTGGGGGCCGTCGGCGTAGAGTTCCTGGCCGGTGGGGGCGCGCTCGGTGGCGCTGAGGCTCCAGGCCAGCTTGTAGTCGGGGTTGAGCGTGTGGATCGCCCCGAGCGAGCCGGAGAGCGTGGAGCGGTCGTCGTCGCGCGGACCGGAGGCGGCGCCGCCCGGGCTCGCAAAGGCCTCGGCCTCGATGCGGCGTCGCTCCAGGCGCGCGCCGGCCTGCCAGGTGACGCGGTCGCGGACGAGCTCCTCGAAGACGAAGAGCGCGGCGTTGTCGGTGGCGTGGGTCGGCAGGAAGGCCTCCTCGCCGAGCGCGGAGAGGTCCGTGTGGCCGAGCTGGACCCCGACGGCGCCGTTCCACGCCGCGGGGTCGCCGTGAAGCAGCTCGATGCGTCCGTCGAAGCCTTCCTGGCCGATGGTCGTGCCGACCTCCGCGCCCTCGAGCTCGCGATGCTCGTAGTCCGAGTAGCCGAACTTGGCGCGCGCGCCGCTGAAGACGCCGAATTCGCCGGTGTAGTCGGCGGAGGCGTCGAGACGGCGCTGGCGGAGCGCGATCTCGACCGTCTCCTCGTTTGGCACGCCGTAGCGGGTGTCGAAGCCGTTGTAGTTGAGCCCGGCGTCGAGCGGCTCGCTCACGTAGCTAAGCCCGGCGGAGGCGCCCTTGGCGGAGAGGTCGGAGTTGAGAAGTTCGCCCTTGGGCGCGCCGGGCTGGCCGGAGAAGCCGGGGACCTCGAGGTCGTCGGCCTCGCGGCGGAAGCCGTCGAGATGAAGAACAAAGCCGGACTGTTTGTCCCGGTCCGGGGCGAGCGCGACGTCGACGAGTCCACCCGCGGCGTAGCCGGCGCCGTTGTCGGTGACGGAGCCGTCGACGAGGCCGGAGACGGCGCGCTCGGGGAGTTCGGACTCGATGCGGTGGTCGATGACGTTGACCACGCCTCCGAGGGCGGCGGAGCCGTAGAGGAGGGAGGCGGGGCCGCGGACGACCTCGATGCGTTTCACGAGGAACGGTTCCACCGACACGGCGTGGTCGGGGGAGGTGTTGGAGACGTCGAGCGTGTCGGTGGAGTTGGCCAGGATCCGCACGCGGTTGGCGCCGAGCCCTCGGAGCACGGGGCGGCTCGCGCCCGGGCCGAACCAGGTGCCGGAGACCCCGGGGAGGGCGGAGAGGGTTTCGCCGAGGGACGGCTGGCGCGCCGCGGCGAGGGCGTCGCCGGACAGAACGCTGGCGGAGCCGATGAGGTCGGCCTGGGTGCGCGCGACGGGGGATGCGCTCACGACCAGGTTATCCAGCAGGACGGTCTCGCCGTCGTGGGCGTGGGGCGCCGCCGGCGGGAGCGCGACCTGGGCCAACGCGAGCGGCGCGGCGAGAGGAAGCAGGGACAGGGAGAACGCGGGGGGAAGAAGAGATTTCATGATGGGAGACGGCCGGATGAAAAAGGCGCGTCCGGCCAGACGCGCGCGGCGCGGCGCCGGAGAGGCGCACGGGCCATGGGATGCGGATCCGTCGGGCGTCGTGGCGCGACGGATACGATGAAACGCCCCTGGCGGGCTCTTGCGTGCGAGCGGCCGGCGTGGATGGGGAAATCGCGGCGGGTCGCGCCGGCGCGGTCGGTCGTAGCCGCTCTTCGAGCGGTCGTCGGAACCCGGTCGCGCCGACACCCGCGCGCTTTTTTCATCCTTGGCCGGACAAGCCAGGCGAAGGGAGACGGGGGCGGAGGGTTGGCGTCAGAGCGCGGCCTTGCCGGGCGGCGCCTGGCTGGGGGGATGGCGATGGGCCGGGGCGACGCGAGGCGCGGCGGAGGCGAGAAGCCGGATCGCATCCACGGGCTTCTCCTCCGGGCGCGGAGCGAGAACGTCGAATGAAGGGGTGGCGATGCCCTGGGCGAAAAGCGCGACCGCGCAGGCGCCTTCCGTCCGGTCGCCGGCCGCGGCGGCGGAGTGGTCGTGCCGGTGGTTTTCCGCGGTCCCGGGTTCGCCGTGGAGGGCGCGGTGGAGCGCGGGGAGGTGGACGAGCGTCGATACCGCGAGGATCAGGACCGCCAGAAGACCCGCGGTTATGACGCGGAGGGGCGGGGGGATCGGGCGGGCACGGGACATGGGGCTCGGCGGCGGATCAAAGGCGGCAACGGTTCGCGGGCAAGCGCAAGGCGCGGGCGAATCATCCGGAACCGATCGGTCTCCGGCGCGGAAGCGACATCTCCGTGGGGGTTTGCCGCAAGCCGGCCGGCCAAAGCTGGATCATGGCGCGATCGACCGGGGAAAGCTCGGGAACGACGAGCACTTCGGCCGCGCCTGCGGCGACGGTGGGTGCGGCGAAAAAACTCTGCGGAGCCCGGCGCGAGGAAGCCCGCGGACGTGAAGCCCGGGCCGGCCCGGGAGGCGGCGGCCGTGGCGTTCTATCGGGCGAGCCGAAGAAGGAAGGAGAAGTCCGCGGGGGCTTGGGCCGCGGTTTCCGCCTTGGCGTGGCATTCGAGGCAACTCGGCGCATCCGAACGCGCGGCGAGATAGGTCTCGAGGGTGGTGTTGGCAAAGCGCGCGGGGGCGGGGAGCGGGGCGCCGGACCTAGGGCGATGCTCGGTGCCGACGAGCTCGTAGTATTGCCAGACGGAGGCGGGGTTGATGGCGCGCAGGGCCGCCTGATAGGTGGCGTTGAGGATGCGGGTGGAGATCGGGATGGGCGTCTGTCGGACGATCTGCGGTCGGCGGGCGGCGGGTTCGACGAGCGCGGGGTTCCACGGCGGGGGCGGCGGCAGGTTGGCGGGCAGGCCGGGTTTGGTTTTGTCGTAGAAGTTGTAGGCGGCCCGGTCGACGGGCTCGCCGGCGGTGGGGCAGTTGTCGACGTGTTCGAACGTGAACCAGATCCAGTCGGGCGCGGAGGGGGTTTTGCGCGCGATATGGAGGCCGACGAGTCCGACGACGGCGGTTTCCAAGGAGCCGGGGCCGGCCTGGTCGCCGGATGCGGGGGTGTAGAGGCGGGCCTCCACGCTGTGAAAGCGGCCGGCGGCGACTTCCGCGGGGGAGAGCACCTTCCATGCGGCCTGCACGCGGATGGAGCCGGCGTCGGCGGGGTTGGCTCCGGGAAAGGAAACCGGGTCGGCGCCGCTTTGGCCGGCGCGGCGGTAAAGCTCGCGGGCCAGAAGGGTCTCGAAGACGGGCCGGTTGAACCGGATCTCGGTGCGAATGTGGCGACCGTTTTGATCTATGAGCGGCCCTTGGGGAACGAGGGAGGCGCCGGCGTCGAAGGTTTTGTCGCCATGGATGAGGACACGCGCGCCGGAAGGCACGCTGGCGAAGACCGAGGGCAGCGGAACGGGAGCGAAGGCGCCCCAAGGCGGAGGCGTGCGGCCTGCCGGCAGAAAGACCTGAGCGGCTTCGGGCCACGATTCCCAGACGGTGGAGTTGTCGCCGGTTTGGCCGGGCGCCTGGGTTTCATCGGGAGAACCGTCGGGCAAGGCGGGCCAGTTGAGGGCCAGAAAACTTTCCCAAGCGAAGGTGTCGGCGGTGCGTCGCAGATCTTCGGGGGAGGCGTCGGAGCGGGAGGGGGCCAGATCCCTTGGCAGATCCGGGGTCAAAACAGGGAGGGGACCGGCGGGCGGTCGTGGAATCTCGAAACCAGGCGCCGCTTGAGGAAGGGACGCGGGCGGCGGCGCTTCGGAGCGATCCCTTGCCTCGGCACCCTCGGCGGCGGAGCGGGAACAGGATTCGATCAGACCCAGGCCGACCAGCGCGCCCACCGCCACGAGGACAAGGGCGGCAGGGTGTCGGAGCGGGAAGGACATGGCGGATGGGCGCAGGGGATGAGGCGAGGGAGACGATATCGATGGGTGATGAGTGTTAATACGTAACAAATGGCCGTAGCCTTAAGCAAGGCCATGCTTCGTTAAGCACACGTTATTTGCGCACTTCGGTCCGGTTCTCGGGACCGAGGCGCGAAGAAGGTGCCTCCGGGTGAGGCGGCGAATGATCGCGGGGGCTTCGGTCGCCGGGCGTGGGCGGCCCGAGCGGCCTCTGCCTCGGTCTCGTCGTGGGTTTATGGTCCCTCCGACGGCCTGGACGAGGGTGAAGTCGGATGCGCTCCGAAAGGAGGGCCGGTGCGCGGGCGGGACCGGCTTTGTTCAGCCTTGCGACTGTGTTTGCAGCGCGTCGGCGCCGTGGGTGACGTAGGCGCTTTGGACCGCGTGGTGAATCTGTTCGATGCGCATCTGGAGGCCGTCGAGGTATTCGTGAAGGCCGCCCGCGATGATCCCCTTGGCATCGGCGCCTTCGAGGTCTTCGCGCAGCGCGCGGACGAGCCGATGGGCGTTATCCACGGCGGGTCGGCCGTCGCCATCGATGCGGAGAAGGGCGCTCTCCATCTGCCCGACGGCGTGACGGACGCTGCGAGGGAAGGCGGAATCGCGTAACAAGTAATCCACTACGCGGGTGAGGTCCAGGTCGCCGCGGCGGGCGCGGCGAAAAGCCTCGAAGGCGGAGCAGGAGCGGAGGACGGAGGCCCATTGCACGATGTCGAGGGCGGAGCCGACGGTCTGCATGCCGGGCAGGATCATGAAGTATTTGATGTCGAGGATGCGCGTGGTGTTGTCGGCGCGCTCGAGGTGGCGGCCGAGCTCGTAGAAGCTCCAGCCGTCGTCGCGGGGAATCATGGCGTCGGCGACGCCGTGGAAGAGCTGGGTCTGGGTCTTGATCCAGGCGAGGTAGTCGGCCGCGCCGAGCTGGGCGTAGCGGGTGAAGTCGTCGTCCTTCAGGCGCAGGTAGAAGGTGTTGATCGTCTCCCAGAGCTCGGCGGCGAGCTGGTCTCGGATGCAGCGGGCGTTTTCGCGCGCGGTGGCGATGCAGGAGAGGACGGAGGACGGGTTGCGCTTGTCGAAGAGCATGAACTCGACGACGGCGCGCTCGGTGACCTTCTCGCCGTAGAGCTCGTGGAATTGCTCGTCGGAGCCGGTGACGAACACGAGAGGTTCCCAGGCGCGGGGATCGTCGGCGGCCTGGCGGGCCTGGAGATCGAGGACGAGCTGGGCGTTCACCTCGACGATGCGGGCCGTGTTTTCGGCGCGTTCGAGATAGCGGGCGATCCAGTAGATGAGATTGGCGACGCGGGAGAGCATGGTGCGGACGGGGCGCGGTGTGGCGATTGCGGTTCGGTGCGGCGGGCGTGCGGGCGGGCGCGGCGGGGCCGGGCGGGCGCGGGTCTCAGACGATCAACTTTTCGGGAACGGCGGGCGTGGCGTCCTCGTGGTCGGCGGCGAGGACCCAGGTGTCCTTCGAGCCGCCGCCCTGCGAGCTGTTGACCACGAGACTGCCTTTGCGGAGGGCGACGCGGGTGAGGCCGCCGGGCATGATCTTGATCGTGGGGCCGTTGAGGATGTAGGGGCGCAGGTCGATGTGGCGGCCCTCGATGACGTCGCCGCAGACGGCGGGGCAGCGCGAGAGGCCGAGCGTGGGCTGGGCGATGAATTTGCGCGGGTTGGCGATGATCTTGGCGCGGAATTCCTCGATCTGGGCGCGGGTGCTGTGCGGGCCGACGAGCATGCCGTAACCGCCGGCCTCGTCGACCGACTTCACGACCAGTTGCTCCAGGTTCGCGAGGATGTGGGCGAGGTCCTTCGCGTCGCCGGAGAGGTAGGTGTCGACGTTGGGCAGGATGGGGTCCTGGCCGAGGTAGAATTTGATCATCCGCGGCACGTAGTGATACATCGCCTTGTCGTCGGCGACGCCGGTGCCGATGGGGTTGCAGAGGGCGACGTTGCCCTTTCGGTAGGCTTCGAAGAGGCCGGGGACGCCGAGGAGGGACTTGGGATTGAAGGCGAGCGGGTCGAGGTAGTCGTCGTCGATGCGGCGGTAGATGACGTGGACGGGGGCGAGGCCGTCGGTGCGCTTCATGTAGACCTTGTCGTTTTCGACGACGAGGTCGGAGCCCTCGACGATCTCGATGCCCATCTGGCGGGCGAGGAAGCTGTGCTCGAAGTAGGCGCTGTTGTAGACCCCGGGCGTGAGGAGCACGACGGTCGGCTCGGGCACGTGCGCGGGCGCGAGGTGGAGGAGGAGCGATAGCAGGTCGCTCGGGTAGGTCTCGACCGGGCGCACGCGGTAGTCGCGGAGCAGGTTGGGGAAGACCCGCTTCATCACCTGCCGGTCCTCGAGGACGTAGGAGACGCCCGAGGGGGTGCGAAGGTTGTCCTCGAGCACGCGGTAGTCGCCGTGCTGGTCGCGGACGAGGTCGGTGCCGTTGATGTGGACGTAGAGATCGCGCGCGATGGGCACGCCGACGAGCTCGGGGCGGAAGGCCTTGGAGGTGTCCACCATCTCGCGGGGGACGACGCCTTCCTTGAGGATTTTCTGCGGGCCGTAGATGTCGGCGAGGAAGAGATTCAGCGCCTCCATGCGCTGGCGGAGGCCGGCCTCGAGGCGCGCCCACTCGTCGGCGGGGATGATGCGCGGGATGAGATCGAAGGGGAAGATCTTCTCCGTGCCCTTGTTGTCGGAGTAGACGGTGAAGGTGACGCCGCGGTTGACGAAAGTCTGGTCGGCGGTGCGCTGCCGGGCGAGGAGGTCGGAGATGCCCTCCATCTGGCAAAACCGGTCGTGAAGACGCTGGTAATGCGGACGAGGCCGCCCGGGGGCGGCGAACATCTCGTCGTAGAACTTGTCGGTGTCGTAGGCGGCGAACAGATCGGGCATGGAAAGGGGAAAATGCGCGTCGCCGCGGCGCGGGTCAGGAGGCCGGCGGCGGGTTCGCGGTCGTCGGTTCGGCGGCGGCCGCGGGAGTCGCGGGGGCCGGAGCGGACGGCAGGGACCAGAGGAAGCTCTGCTCGCGGGCGACCTCGGTGCCCTCGGGGCCGAGGAGGCGCAGGCGCCAGGCGGTGGGCTCGGTTTTCGCGCCGGGCCAGTCGGCGCCGGTCAGGCCGGCGAGGATGGCGCGGGAGCCCTTGGGCACGTCGACGGGAAAAAATTGCACGCGCGCCTGATCCTCGCCCGGCAGGACGTATTCGAGCGCGATCATGGAGCCGGGCAGGGTCTGGTCGCTCTTGAAGCGGGTGAGAAAATAGAAGCCTTCGCGGGATTCAGGCCGGGAGCGGACCACCGCCTCGGGCGCTTTTTCCTTCGCGCCGAAATACTCGGCGATGCGGACAAACGACGCGGCGGAACGGTATTCGGGCCAGACGCGGACGAGCTTTACCTCGGCGGCCGAGACGAGGGCGGGAACGGCAAGCACCATCGCGGCGAGCGCGAGGACGGTCGGGCGGGGAAGGCGGGGACGCATGGTGCTGACGTGGATACGAAAGCCGCGGGGGCGGCACAAGGAGGGAAGATGGACGTCCGCGGTAATCGCAGGACTTGTGCCATCACGCGTGTCGCATGAGTGAAATTTATCCTTCGCATCTGGCTGGCGAGAAGGGGCCGGGGGCGGGGCGGACTCGTAGTGTATGATTGATCGCGGTCTTGTTTCCGGCCGCGCGCCGGGTTCGTTTTTTCGCCCCATGCCCCTCGTCGACCTGCCTCTCGAACAGCTTCGCGGTTACGCCGGCCGCAATCCGCGTCCGGCCGATTTTGACGCCTACTGGGACGAGGCGCTGCGCGAGCTCGCCGCGACGGATCCGCGGGCGGAGCTGATCCCGAACCCCACGCTGCGGGCGCCCGGCGTGGAGTGCTTCGACCTGTGGTTCACCGGGGTGGGCGGGGCGCGGATCTATGCGAAATATCTTCGTCCGACGGCGGCCGCCCGCGGGGCGAAAATCGCCCCGGCGGTGCTCCAGTTCCATGGCTACACCGGCAACAGCGGCGACTGGTCGGGCAAGCTCGGGTATGCGGCGAGCGGATTTTGCGTGGCCGCGATGGATTGCCGCGGTCAAGGCGGTCTCTCCGAGGACAAGGGCGGCGTGCTCGGCACGAGCCATAACGGACACATCATCCGCGGCCTCGACGATCCCGATCCGCGCAAGCTGCTTTTCCGTCAGGTCTTCCTCGATACCGCGCAGCTCGCCCGCGTGGTGATGAGCCTGCCCGAGGTGGACGCCGCGCGCGTCGGCGCGATGGGCGGATCGCAGGGCGGGGCGCTCACGATCGCCTGCGCGGCGCTGGAGCCGCGGATCAAGCGCGCCGCGCCCGTGTTCCCCTTCCTGGCCGACTACAAGCGCGTCTGGGAGATGGATCTGGCGAAGGACGCCTACGCCGAGCTGAAGACGTTTTTCCGGCACTTCGACCCGCGACACGAGCGCGAGGAGGCGATTTTCACCAAGCTCGGCTACATCGACCTGCAGTTTCTCGCGCCGCGCATCCGGGCCGACGTGCGGATGTTCACCAGCCTCATGGACACGATCTGCCCGCCGAGCACCCAGTTTGCGATCTACAACAAGATCACCGCGAAGAAGGACATGAAGATCTATCCCGACTTCGGCCACGAAAGCCTGCCGGGCGAGGGCGATCTGACCTTCGACTTCATGCGCGGCCTGTGAACGCGCCGGGCGGCGCCGGGCGGACGCGAGGCGGGGCTGGCGCGGACTCGACCGGCTTTGGCCTGCCTTCCCGGGCCGAATTGACGGGACTTCTGGCATTGCCCCGTAGATCCAAGGCTCCGTAATGCTCGCTCTTTCCGCGCCCGCTCCGGGCGCTTTCGGCGCCATTCCTACGATTCATCCCTTTCCGATGTCCCACAGCCCCGCCTTGCTTCCCGTTCCCGCGCACGTCGCCATCATCATGGATGGAAACGGCCGCTGGGCGAAGCAGCGCGGCCTGCCGCGGCTCGAAGGGCACCGCCGTGGCGTCGAATCCGTGCGCGCCGTGGTCGACGCGTCCCGCGCGCTCGGCATCCGTTGCCTCACGCTCTACGCCTTTTCGGTCGAGAACTGGCGCCGGCCCGAGGACGAGGTCGGCGGCTTGATGGGCCTGCTCGAAACCTTTCTCGGCCGGGAAAAAGCCAACCTGATCAAAAACAAGGTCCGGCTGCGCGCCATCGGCCGCATCTCCGCGCTGCCGCCCCGCGCCCGCGCCGCGCTCGAGGACGTGATGGCCGCCACCGCGCATTTCACCGAGCACACCCTCGTCCTCGCGCTCAACTACGGCGCGCGCACGGAGATCCTCGACGCCGCGCGTTCCTTCGCCGCCGCGGTCGCCGCCGGCGAGGCCAGGCTCGCGGACGCCGACACGTGGGAAGGGTTTTCCCGGCACCTCTACACCGCCGATCTGCCCGACCCGGACCTGGTCATCCGCACCTCGGGCGAGAGCCGTCTGAGCAACTTCCTCCTCGCCCAGGCCGCCTACGCGGAATTCGTCTTCACCCCCGTGCTCTGGCCCGATTTCGGCGCCCGCGAGCTCGAGGCCGCGGTCAACGACTACCGTCGCCGCGAGCGACGCTACGGGCTCACCGGCGACCAGGTCACCAAGCCGGGTCCCGCTCTGCATTCCGCGCCCGCCCCGGCGGTCATCTGAGCGGCCGGGCCGGCTCCCCGCGCAGCGACCTTTTCCGCGTCTTCGTCCGCAAACCCCGCGATCCATGCGCAAACGCATCCTCAGCACCGTCGGCCTCTGGCTCGTCATCCTCGCCACGATGTATTTTTTCCAGGCGCGCGGCGGCATCGCTCTCCTGCTGCTCGTGTCGGTGCTGACCCTGCGGGAGTTTTACCAGATGGTGGCGCGGATGGGCCACGCGCCGTTCCACCGCATCGGGCTGTTCCTGGGCGCGGCGATATCGGTGGCGCCCTTGATCGCGGCGCGGCACCCGTTGATCCAGCCGGAGAACGTCCTCGCGCTCGCCTGTGTCGTCTTCGCGATCCGCATCGTGGGCGAACGCTCGCCGGAGAACCGCGTCGAATCGCTGGGCTGGACCTTGTTCGGCCTGATCTACGTGCCCTTCATGCTCCAGTTCCTCGTGCGCATCCTACTGATCGAGGGGCCGCACGCGGGCACGGGGCTGGCGCTCGCGCTCTGGCTGATCGCCGTGTCCAAATTTTGCGACGTCGGCGCGCTTCTCTCCGGCATGGCCTTTGGCAAACACAAGATGGCGCCGGTCATCAGTCCTAAGAAAACCTGGGAAGGCGCGATCGGCGGCCTGCTCACCTCGGCCGCCCTCGGCGCGGGTATCGTGTGCGGGTTCCGCGAGTATTTTCCCGTCGCGCTCACGCCTTGGATCGCGGCCCTCGTCGCCCTGCCCATCGCGGGCCTCGGGATCGTGTCCGATCTGGTCGAGTCCGTGATCAAGCGCCGGGCCGAGGTGAAGGACTCCGGCGCGACGATCCCCGGCATCGGCGGCATGTTCGATCTTTCCGACAGCCTGATCCTCACCTCGCCCGTCGGGTTCCTGATTTTCAGCCTTCTGCGCTGAGCCGTCGCTTCGCATGTCCGTCCCCGCACCCGTTCGCAAACGAGTCGTCCTTCTCGGCGCCACCGGCAGCATCGGCGAAAACACCCTGCGCGTGCTGCGCGCCCATCCCGACGCCCTCGAGCTCGTGGGCGTCGCCGCCCATGGCAGCGTCGAAAAACTTCTCGGGATCGCCCGCGAATTCGGCGTGCGGCACCTCGCGCTTTTCGACGAGCGGGTCTCGGCGTCCGTGCGCGCGGCCGGCGCCTCCGCCCTGCCCGCCGGGGCGAGGCTGCACGCGCCCGGCGTGGAGGGGCTCGAGTCGCTCGCGACGCTGCCCGAGGCCGACGTGGTGCTGGTCGCCGTGGTCGGCACCGCGGGGTTGCGTCCCGCGCTCGCCGCGCTCGCCGCGGGCAAGGACCTCGCCCTCGCCTCCAAGGAAATCCTCGTCCTCGCCGGCGCGCACGTGCTGGCCGCGGCGAAAAAATCCGGCGCGCGTCTCCTGCCTGTCGACTCCGAGCACAACGCCGTTTTCCAGTGCCTCCAGGGTCATCGCCACGACGAGATCCGCCGCGTGATCCTGACCGCCTCGGGCGGCGCCTTCCGCGACTGGCCGGCGGAGCGCCTCGCCGAGGCGACGGTGGCCGACGCGCTCAAGCACCCGAATTGGGCGATGGGCCCGAAGATCACCGTCGACAGCGCCACGCTCGCGAACAAGGGCCTCGAGTTGATCGAGGCCTCGGTGCTCTTCGATCTGCGGCCCGCGCAATGCGCCGCGATCATCCATCCGCAGAGCATCGTGCACTGCCTGGTCGAATACACCGACGGCGCGATGCTGGCGCAGCTCTGCCCGCCCTCGATGACCTTTCCGATCCAGCACGCGCTGCTTCATCCCGCGCGCGGCGCGAAGGGGACGGAGAACGCGCTTTCGCTCGACCGCGCGCTCAGCCTCGAATTTCGCCCGGCCGACGAGGGCCGCTTCCCGATGCTGCGCCTCGCCCGCGAGGCGATGGAGCGGGGCGGCGCGGCCCCCGCGGTCTACAACGCGGCCAACGAGATCGCGGTCGCGGCCTTCCTCGCGGGCAAGCTGCCGTTTCTGGGCATTCCGCGCGTGACGGAGGCGACGCTCGCCGACTTGGCCGGCGCGTCCGCGGCGGATTTGACCGCGGTGCTCGCCGTCGACGCCGAGGCGCGGATTCGCGCGACCGCGCGGCTTGCCTAGCCCGCATATTTCACACGAATCAGGTCGGCCCACGCCGATCCACGGGTGAAAAGCGACGGGGTCTCGCGCGACGTGCTGCCAGAGCACGCCTTTGCTCGACCGCGCCGTTTTTCCCCTCGTAGCCCGACGCGGTCCTCCGCTTCTCGTGTGAAATATGCGGCCTAGCCTCGCGGGGTCCCGCCGACGCGGCCGTCGGTGAACCGGATCGGCCAGGCGCGCTCGGCGGCGAAACGGCGCAGGCGTTCGAAAACGAGGCCCTTGTGGTCGGGGTGCAGCCAATGGCCGACGAGGTGGCGCTTTTCGAAGCGCGCAATCTCGAAGATGTTCAAGGTCACGACGCACTCCTGGTTGCGGGCGTTTTTGTAGATCGCGCCGATCCGGATTTCTGCGATGGCTGCGAGGGGGATGGCCTTTCGCGCGGCCGGAAAGCAGCCGCTCAGCTCCCAGGTCAGGCCGCGGGCGTCCATTTCCACCCGCTCGCGCGCCCGGGTTTGCCCGAGGCTCAAGGGGATCAGCAGCGTGCCGGCCCAGCCGAAGACGCACCACGCCCAAAGCATTCCGTCTTCCTGGGTCGCCTTGTGCGTCATGAATATGGTCAACGGCGCCCAGAGCATCCAGAACACGGCGAGAAACCAAAGCAGCCCGCGGTCTTTCCGCACGCGCCGGTTGTCCCAGGCGACGCGGATCCGTTCCGGCGTCTCTTCGATCTCGATGATGTCGGGGCTCATGCGCAGGGCGTGAGACTGGGCGCGGCGGAGCGATCTGGGAAGCCCGGTCGCGGTCCCGCGTGGTTTTGTGCGTGCGGTCCGGTTGGCGTTGGGGAAAAACCCCATAGTTTCCTGCATCCCGCGGCGAAATCCGCGGTCACATCCTCTCTCCCTCCCTTCTCTTCGTCCCCTTCATGGACCTCTTTCAGATCCTCACCTCCAGCGTCTGGTCGATCCTGATGATCGCCCTCTTTTTCGGCGGCTCGATCTTCGTGCACGAGCTCGGCCACTTCTGGGTGGCGCGAAAACGCGGCGTGAAGGTGGACCGTTTTTCCATCGGCTTCGGCCCGGCGATCCTCAAGTGGAAGGGCAAGGACGGCGTGGAGTATCGCCTCTCCTGGCTGCCGCTCGGCGGCTACGTGGCGCTCCCGCAGCTCGCCGACATGCGCGGTCTCGAGGGCGAGCCCGGCGCCGAGGTCGCCGCGCTGCCCTCGCCCAACTACACGACCCGCATGCTCGTGTTTGGCGCGGGGGCCTTCATGAACGTCGTCTTCGCCTTCGCGCTGGCGACGATCCTTTGGAAGGCCGGGCTCCCGGCGAGCGCGGACATGCAGCGCGCGAAGATCGGGCACGTGCTGCCCGAGATCGAGCTGCCCGACCAGACCAAGGCGCCCAGCCCGGCGGCCGCGGCCGGACTTCTCGTCGGCGACACGATCGTCGCGATCGACGGCAACCCCGTGGAGACTTGGGACGAGATGCGCCAGATGCTGTTCACCGGCTCGGGGCGCGCCGCCGACGGGAAACCGCAGGCCGCTCTGACGGTGCGGCGCGGCGAGCAGACCTTGATCCTTTCCGCGCGGCCGGTGCTGGCGGGCGACGAGCGCATGCGCATGCTCGGCATCTCCCCCTACGAGCAGCTCAAGGTCGGCAAGATCGAGGCCGGCTCCCTCGCGGAGAAAGCGGGCCTGCTGCCCGGAGACGTGCTCTGGTCGCTCGACGGCGTGGTGCTCACCAGCGGCCAGCTCTACGTTGCGGGTCTGCGCGCCGCGCCTTCGCGTCCGAGCGAACTCGTCGTCGAGCGCGGCGGGCAAAAGGTGACGCTCGCCGTGCCGGCCCGCCCGGAGGCGAAGGAGGCGGCCGAGCTCGGCGTGCTCTTCGAACCGGAGACCGTCCTGCTTCACCGGACCCCGTGGAAGCAGATCGAGGACAACGTGAAAATGACCTTCCGCACGCTCGGCAGCCTGCTCAATCGCGACAGCGACATCGGCATCTCCAAGCTCAGCGGCCCGATCGGCATCGCGCGGGTCTTCCATATCACGGCGCAGACCGATATCCGCTATGTGCTCTGGTTCACGATCATCGTGAACGTGAACCTCGCGATTTTTAACCTTCTGCCGCTGCCGGTGCTCGACGGCGGGCACATGTTGTTCGCGACGATCGGCAAGCTCCGCGGCAAGGCCCTGCCGGCGGGTTTCATCCAGGCGGCGCAGTCGGTCTTCGTGGCCGCGTTGCTCTCGATGATGCTTTACGTGAGTTTCTTCGACGTGCGTCGCATCGCGCGCGACGCGAAGGCGGACGCGCCCGCCGCGGAAAAGGTCGCCACGCCCTCCGGCCCGGCGGCGCAGCCCGAGAGCCCGCCCGCGGGGGTGCCGGTGAAGTAGGCCGGGCGGGGTTTTCCGTCCGGGCCGGGCCTCCCGGCTTCGTCGCAAGCCCATCCCGGCGGGACGGGGCCGGTCCGTCTTCGCGCCGGCGGCCGCGAGCGGAGGCTCCGTGGCTCGCGTTCGAGGCCGGCTTTGTGCACCTTCGCGAAACCCCTCTTCGCCCGCCCATGATCCGTCGTATTGTCCCGATCGCGTCTTTTTTTCTGTTCGGTTTTTCCGTGATCGCGGCGCCGGTGCCCTCCCATTGGGGCGATTGGCCGCGTTGGGGCGACCAGGGCGACGGCGGCTATCTCAATCCCGTTTTGCCCTCGGACTACAGCGACCTCGACTGCATCCGGGTGGGACGGGATTTCTACGCGATCTCGTCGACGATGCAGTTTTCGCCGGGGATGGCCGTCTTGCATTCCACGGACCTCGTCAACTGGGAGCTCGTCGGCCACGCGGTTTCCGACCTGACGCAAATCGGTCCGGAGCTTAATTGGGATCGAATGGATCGCTACGGCCGGGGTGTCTGGGCCGGAGCGATTCGCCACGCCAAGGGACGCTTCTGGGTCTATTTCGGCACGCCCGACGAAGGGTATTTCATGACGAGCGCGGCGAACCCCGCCGGTCCGTGGGAGCCCTTGCATCCCGTGCTGAAAAGCCGCGGCTGGGACGACTGCTGCCCGTTTTGGGACGACGACGGCCAAGGCTACTTCGTCGGCACGCATTTCGCCGACGGTTACAAGACCTACCTCTGGAAGCTCACGCCCGACGGCAAGGGGCTGGTCGAGGCGTCGCGCACGCTCATCAACGACGGCGCCCATCGGGAGGCGAACAAGCTGCTCAAGATCGACGGCGTCTACTACCACTTCTTCAGCGAGGTGATCGGCCGGGAGCGCGTCGTCATGATGCAGCGCTCGCGCGACATCTTCGGACCCTACGCGGAGCGCAGGCAGCTCACCGCGCCCAACCGGGAGGCCAAGGAGCCCAACCAAGGCGGCATCGTGGACACCGTCGACGGCGCGTGGTTTTTTCTGACGCATCACGGCAACGGCTCGTGGGAGGGGCGCGCCGCGAGTCTCCTTCCCGTGACGTGGATCGAGGGCTGGCCCATTCCCGGGCAGACCGACGCCTCAGGCCGGCCCGGGCTCATGTCCTGGGGTGGAAAGATGCCGGTGGCGGGCGGGGGGAGAAAGACCCCGCGGACCTCCGACGACTTCGGCGCGGGCGAACTCGCCCCGCAGTGGGAATGGAATCACCAGCCGCGGGCCGGGAAGTGGTCGCTGTCGGAGCGCCGCGGTTTTTTGCGCCTGCACGCGTTTCCTCCCCTGCGTCCCGACGATTTGATGACGGCGGGAAACACGATCACGCAGCGCTGCTTCCGAAGCGCCCGAAACGAGGTCGTGCTCAAGCTGGAGCTCGCGGGCATGGTCGACGGCCAGAAGGCCGGGCTTTGCCATTTCGCCGGGACGCACTCCGCCCTCGGCGTCGTGCGGGACGGCAAGATCCGGCGCATCGAATACCGGGAAAACGGCCGCCTGGAGGCCGGCCCGGAGATCGTCGGGGACGGCCTGTGGATCCGCTCGACCTGGGGCCTGGACGGGCGCAGCCGCTACGCCTACAGCGTCGACGGGGAGCGTTTCGCGGAGTTCGGTCCCGCGTATGCGCTCTCCTGGGGGCACTATCGCGGGGACCGGATCGGTATCTATAACTTCACTACGAAGGAAGAGGGCGGCCATGTGGACGTGGATCACCTGACCTATGTCCACGACGGAGGGCGGGCCGCCGGAGACTGAGGACGGCCCGGCGGGCCTCCCGGTTTCGGGACGGGGAGGGCGGGCATGAAAAAGCCGCCTCCGGGGAGGAGGCGGCCGGGGCGCGACGGCCGACGAAGGCGCGGGCGCCGTGGTCTGGTCGGGGCGCTCAGCGATACTCTTCGCCGGTGAGGGCGTTGATGATCTTGAAGTTCTCGACGTGGTAGGCGGGGTCGGCGCGGAAGGCCAGCTTGACGCCGTATTCGCGCTCCATGCGGACGAGCAGGTTCGCGTCCTCGCTGCGCAGGCGCTCGAGGATGCCGGGGTGGACCATGACGCGCAGGTTGTATTCCTTGCCGTCCTTGCGGGCGACGAGGCGGCGGATGATGGAGCTGAGCTTGCGCTGGAGCTCGACCGACATGGTCGTCGCGCTCTTCACGATGCCGCGGCCGCGGCAGTAGGGGCAGTCGACGTAGAGGTTGCTCGTGAGCGACTCCTGCTGGCGCTGGCGGGTCATCTGGAGGATGCCGAGCTGCGAGATCGGGAGGATGTGGTTCTTCGCCTTGTCCTCGGCCATGGCCTCGCAGAGCTTCTCGTAGACGCCGTTGCGGTGGCGGCGCTCCTTCATGTCGATGAAGTCGATGATGATCAGGCCGCCGAGGTTGCGGAGGCGGATCTGGCGCGCGGCCTCGACGGCGGCCTCGAGGTTGACCGAGTAGATGACGTTCTTCTCGTCGCTCGCCTTGTTCTTGTGCGAGCCGGTGTTCACGTCGATGGCGATGAGGGCCTCGGTCTCGTCGATGATGATCTCGCCGCCGGAGGGGAGGCCGACCTTGCGCTGGAAGGTCTGCTCGATCTGGCGCTCGATGTTGAAGCGCTCGAAGATCGGGATGCTGTCCTTGTAGACGGCGATCTTGCCCTTGGAGCGCTGGCTGATCTGGGCGACGGAGGCCTGGCAGCGGGCGTGGTCCTCGGGGTTGTCGATGAGGACGCGGTCGACGTCCTCGGTGAGGAAGTCGCGCACGGTGCGCTCGACGATGTCGGGTTCCTGGTAGACGCAGGCGGGGGCGCGCTCGTTTTTGATCTTCTCCTGAATCTGGGCCCAGGTCTTGAGGAGGATGTGGAGGTCGCGGACGAAGTAGACGGAGCGTTTGCCCTCGCCGGCGGTGCGCACGATGACGCCCATGCCCTCGGGGATGGTCAGGCCGTTGACCATGGAGCGAAGGCGGGCGCGTTCCTTGGGGTCCTCGATCTTGCGGGAGATGCCGCAGGAGTCGCTGAACGGCGTGAGGACGAGGTAGCGGCCCGGAAGGGAGAGGTTGGTGGTGGTGCGGGGACCCTTGGTGCCGATGGGGCCCTTGGTGACCTGGATGACGATCTCGGAGCCCGGGGGGTAGAGATTGGGGATGTCCTTGACCGTGGGTTCCTGGCCGGGGGGCAGGGCGTTCTTCTTTTTGTTCACGCGCACGACCTCGACGGAGGAGTCGGCGGCGGCGGGGAGCATGTCCCAGTAGTGGAGGAAGGCGTTCTTGGAGTAGCCGATGTCGACGAACGCGGCCTTGAGGCCGGGATCGAGGTTCTTGACGCGGCCCTTGAAGATGCCGCCGACCATGCGGTCGGCGTCGTGGCGCTCGATCTCGAACTTCTCGAGGACGCCGTCGACGAGGAGGGCGACGCGTTTTTCGAGCGGCTCGGAGTTGATGATGAGTTCGCGGAAGGAGGTTTTCTCCTTCTTGAACACGGCGAGGATCTTTTGGAGGAGGGGGCGCTGTTTCGCGCGTTCCTGGGCGCCGGCCTTCAGCTCGTGGCGGTCGACGGGCTCGTGTTCGTGCTCCTCGGGCGGATCGGCGAGTTGTTCGTCGAGGGATTTGGGCGCGGAGGGAGCGGAGGCCTGGGTGTCGTGGCGGGCGTCGTCGTGATCAGACGCGTCGTCGGGCGACGGTTGCGGGGTGCGGTCGTTCATGGCGGGTGTTGTCCTTGTCTGGTGTGGGCACGGGGCACCCTGGTGCGCGGGTTGAGGCGCAGGAGATTCCGGTCGGGAGGTCGAGGTCGCCAAAAAGGTTCAGTTTCACGTGAAGTCCTTTCTGAAGCGGTAGACGCTCTGGACGAGTCCTTGCAGCAAGCAGCAACTGAGCACGAAGGAGCCACCGTAGCTAATGAAGGGAAGCGGTATGCCCGTGATGGGCACGAGGCCGATCGTCATCGCGATGTTCACGAACACATGCACGGCGAACAGGACCGTGACCCCGACGGCAAGCAAGGTGCCGAAGCGGTCGCGGGCGAGTCCGGCGATGCGGATGCCGTTGATCAAGACGATGCCGAACAGACCTAGCACGGTGAGACTTCCCAAAAATCCCTTCTCCTCGGCGATGACGGAGAAGATAAAATCGTTGTGCGAAACCGCGGGCGGCAGGTAGCCGAGCTGGGCCTGCGTGCCCTGCGTCCAGCCTTTGCCGACGAGCCCGCCGCTGCCGACCGAGATGAGCGACTGGTTGAGGTTCCAGGCGTCCTTCGTCCCGGTGGGATCGATGATGTCGGGGGCGGCGAAAGTAAGGATGCGGTTGCGCTGGTAATCCTTCAGCGGGATCCACGAATGGGTTTCGTAGCGTCCCTTGTCCCTCATGAAGTCCAAGTTGTTGGATTTCATGAATTTTATGTAGCCGCTGGTATCCCAGGCGACGAGGCCGACCACGATCATGAACGCGCCGAGCGCCCCCGCGAAAAAGCGGGTGGAGAGGCGCGACACGTAGAGCATGGAAAACACCATGGGGGGCAGGACTATGGCCGACTTGAGATCGGGTTGTAACAAAATCAGCAACATGGGCACTCCCGCCGCAAGGGCCAACTTGCCCAAGGACCCGAGCGATTGGCGGATGGAGCCGAGCTTGGCGCGCGTGAGGATGGATGCGGTGACGAACAGCACCGCGACCTTGGCCGGCTCGCTGGGCTGGAGTTTGAAAAAACCGAAATCCAGCCAGCGTTGCGCCCCGAACTGGGCGTCGCCGACTCCCGGCAAGAGCACGAGGATCAACAGGATAAGGCAGGCGAGGTAAAACCAGTGCCAGATGCTCAGCCAAAGCCGGTAGTCGATGAGCGACACCGCCAGGTAGATCCCGGCCCCGCCGCCCAGCCAGACGACCTGCTTCCACCAGTCGTTGGCGCTTTGCGTGAGCTGGGCCGAGTAGATGAAGGCCACCCCGATGAAGCCCAGGACGAGGAGCGCGAACGGCGTCCACGGATCCCAGCGCTCGCGCGTGGCGGTCTTGAAGACGCTGAGATAGTCGAGGGCTCGGCTGAGCATGGGCGGGGCGTCAAATTCCACGTCCGGACCGGACGGCGCAAGCATGCGGATGGGGAAAGAGGCCCGCCCCGGGCGGAGCTTGCCCCCGCATGCGCGATCGGGCAAAATCCGGTTGTCCGAAGGTCCGAGAACACAACCCCAATCCGAAGGAGGCTCCCATGAGTGCGCTGAAACTTCATCTGGACGGCGAGGAACTGGCGGCGGTCGAACGCGTGGCCGCGATGCTCAACGTAAAGCCGGAGGACGTCGCCTACGCGGCGCTCAACCGGCTGATGCTGCAGGCCCGGGATCCGGCCGTGCACGAGGAGATCGTGGAAACCCGCGCCTGGCGCCGCGACAATCTGCCGCTGTGGAGCGACTCCGCCCACAGCGTGCACGCCTACGAGGGCAAGCACGACGACGAGCCGCAGCCGAGCCGCTACCTGTAGCGTTCTCGCCCGCCCTGCGTCCTGTGGTGCGGCGCGCCGGCTTGGTTTCGCGCCAAACCGGGCGGGGCGTTCTTTGCGCCCGGCCGACAAGGCGCGAAGTCCCGCGCGGGGCGAGCGCGGGTTTCGGCCGGGATCAGGAGCCGGACGCGTCCTTGGAGCCCCCTAGATTAAGCCGGACTTTCGAGAGGATCTCCTGGAGCGAGGTCGTCTTCTCGATGTAGCAGACGATCTTCCCGGCGAGGGTCTTTTCGATCAGCTCCGGGTCGAACATCACGCCGGTGAGCAGGATGATCGGCAGCCTCGGTGAGGAAGCGTGAAGGGCGTCGATGAACTCGAAGCCGTCGGTCTCGTCCATTTGCAGATCCGTGATCACGAGGTCGGGCCGCTCGGCGGCGGCGATCCGGAGGGCCAGGCGCGGGGACGGAGCCTCGCTGACGCGGTAGCCGGCGTTGGTGAGGACCTCGCAAAGCAGGGCGCGGACCGCGGCCTCGTCGTCCACCAGCAGGATGTGTTTCTTCGTCGTCATGATTGGGCGTGGCGCGTGGGTGGGGAGAAGGATTCAGTCGCGGGGCTCGTCGACGCGCAAGGTGGCGACGGCGCCGACCACGCGGCCCTCGTCGGTCAGGGGCACGAGGGAGAGGCGCACGCGGATCACGCCGCCTTGTTTCACCCGCAGCTCGGCGTCGCGGTCGTGCAGGGCGGAGCCGGTGCGGACGGCCTCCGCGAAACCGGGCGCGTCTTCCGATTCCCGGAGCGAAACGACGTGCCCGAAGGGCGTGCGGATGATCTCGCGGGCGTCGTAGCCGCCGACGCGCGTGACGGCCGGGTTGATGCGCGTGATGTTGAGCGAGGTGGTGAGCACGAACACGAGCTCTCCGATCGAGTCGATGACGAGCTGGTTGTATTTGAGCTGATGCTCGAGCGCCTGCGCGGCCCAGCGACGCTCGAGGTGCTGGGCCTTGAGCGCGTCGCGCATCGCGCGGAAGGCGGCGGCGAGGCGGCCCACCTCGTCGTCGCGGCGGGGCTCGGGAACCTCGCAGTCGAGGTTTTCGCGCGCGATCTCGTCGGCCGCGCGGGCGAGGCCTCCGAGGGGGCGGAGCGCGCCGCGGGTGACGAACACGACGATGCCGCCGAGGATGATCAGCGTGGCGCCCAGGTAGACCGCGGCCACGCGGCGGAATTCGCGCTGGGGGCGGAGGAACTCGGCCTCGTCGTAGCCGACGATGACGCCCCAGCCCGCGCCGCGGGCGGGTTTGTAGTTGGCGTGGACGCGGCGGCCGGTGATCGCCTCGACGTAGCGGACGGAGCCCTGCTTTCGGGCGAGCACGAGCTGTCGCATCTCGGAGAGCGCGGGCGCGTTGGTCTTCTCGGCGAGCGTGTCCATGGTCTCTGCGATGACGAAGGTATCCTTGGGGTGGACGACGAGGCGGCCGGAGCGGGAGAATACCAGGGTAAAACCGGTGTCGGAAAACTCGTTCGCGTTGGCGAGGCGGCGGAGCCAGCCTAGGTCGACGACGGCCTCGACGGCGCCGGCGAATTCCCGGTCGTCGCCCTCGCGGCGCCAGATGGGGACGGCTAGCCGCACGACCTGCCGGGGATCGGCCTCGCGATCGAAGTAGGGCTCGCCCCAGGAAGGGGCGGCGCGTTCGCGCAGTTCCATGAACCAGTCGCGTTCCCAAAAGGCGCGTTCCGGCGCGGTCAGGTCGAGCGCGATGAAGCGGGTCGCGGTCTGCGCCCGGCGCACGGCCACGCCGACGCGGGCGGCGCCGGGTGGTTGGAGCGCGATGCCGAAACCGTGGAGCTGGGGATGGTCGAGGAGGATGTCGCGCGCCAGGCGTTCGGCGCCGGCGGCGTCGACGGGGCGGGACTCGAGATCGCGGGCGACGAGGCGGGTGACGCGTTCGACGGAGCCCACGAGCGCGTCGAGGCCGTCTGCGACGGCGTTGGTCGCTAGCATGGCCTGGACCTCGGCCTGTTCGCCGAGGATTCGCTCGACGGCGCGGCGGTTGAGCTCCGCCACCAGGAACAGGGCGATGCCGCTCAGGATGCCGATGAGGCCGGCCAGCCGGACGGACAGGCTGCGATGATACGCGACGGGCATGGGGTGGGGTGGGAAGCGGTATAACGAGCGTGGCGGAGGCGGCGGCCGAGTCGAGTGGTTAGACCACGTAAGGGCTCTTTGCCCAAGACTTGAGAAAACGGGTCGCGGCGAGGCTGGCGCCGGAGCCCGGCCTCGTCATGGTCTGGCGTGGTGAATCCCCGTCCGTCGCCTTTCTTTTGCCTTCGCTCCGGCGCGCGCCTGCTGGCGGCGTGTCTCCTGGCGGCGGGCGCGGCGTTCGCTGGAGCGGAGCGGAGCGGCCGCCTGAGTCCCGACGTGGAGAGCCTGGCGAAGGGGGCCTTCGTGCGCTTGCCTCCGCCTCCGGTGTGGAGCGCGGTCGACTCGTCCGGGCTGTGGTCGGCGGACGAGATCCGGGCGGCTTTCGCGCGTGTTACGGACACGCCGCCGCAGATCAACCATGTGCGGACGGAGTTCCTGCGGCCGCGGGCGGACTGGCTGCGCGAGTTCAAGGGCTGGTTCGCCCGGCTCGAGCGGCCGCTGCGCCTGCGTTTCGAGGGCGAGCAGTGGGACTGCGACAACTACGCGAACTGTTTCGTGACCTTCGCGGATCTGCTCGTGCTGCGTTCCGGCGAGGGCCGGGGCACGCTCGGCGTCGGCTGGGCCACGGTGTATTACCGCCGGCCCTTCGCCGGCATCACGGAGGGCGCGCACGCGGTGGTGATCGCGGCGACGGGCGAGGGGCTTTTCGTGATCGAGCCGCAGGACGGCACGATGGTGCCGCTCGAGAAGTTCCCCAACCGCGACACGATCGAGGCGGTGTATTTTTGAGCCGATGATCCGGGCTGCTTCGCTCATCGTTTTGTTCCTGGCGCTCGCGGCGGCGCCGTCGCGGGCGGCTTCGCGCGAGATCCTGCTGCCCGCCTTCCCGAACCCGCCGCTCCTGCGCGACGGCGGCGCGCCGAAGCGGGCGACCTCGCTGCGGCTGATGCGGGATCTGCAGAAGGGCGGGGTGCGCGGCCTCGATCGCTTCGACGCGGTCGACGGCGACTACGCGTTGTTTCGCGGCGACTCGCTGGGCGGGCTCGCGGCCTGGCTCGAGGCGGCCTGCGCGGCGCTCGAATACGATCTGCTGGGCGCGCGGGCGAGGCACTACGACGGCGCGGTCTTCGCGCGCATGCTCAACATGGCGACCTCGCTCGCCTCGCTGCGCGACGACAGCATCGGGCTGGCGATGCCGATCGGGGTGCTGGCCTGCCGGCGGGACAAGGCGTGGGGCGATCTGCCCGGGGACGGCAGCGAGGAGGCTTACGTGATTTTCGCGACCGACGAAGGCATGCTGGTCTACGATCCGCCGACGCGGCAGCTCGCTCGTCTCGCGGAGTTTCCCAATCGCGATTCGGTGGTGAAGGTGTGGTTCTGAGCTGCGTTCTTCGCGGGCGCGGCCGGGATCAGCCGGCGAGTCGGAAGCGGAGGGAGACCTCGGTGCCGGAGTCTCCGGGGTGCGCGGTTTCGTCGCGGGATTCGACGCGGAGATCGCCGCCGTAGAGCTCGACGAATTTCCGGACAAGGGGCATGCCGAAGCCGGTGCCTTTCTCGCCGGCGGTGCCGGGGCGGCTGACGGTCTTGGTGACCTCGAAGAGGTGGGCCAGGATGGTGACGGGGATGCCGATGCCGTGGTCGCGGACGCGTAAGGTGAGGAAGCCGTCCTCGGCGCGGGCCTCGATCTCGACGGAGGAGCCGGGGCGGGAGAATTTAACCGCGTTGGTGAGGAGGTTGCCGAACACGGAGTTCACGAGCGAGCAGCGCTCGGCGAGGATGCCGACGTCGGGCAGATCGACGCGGATGGCGACGTTTTTTTCCCGCGCGCGGTCTTCGACGATCTGTGCGGCCTCCTCGAAGGCGGCGCGGAGCGGGACGGGGCCGATGGCGAGGGACTTGACCTCGGCGCGGCGCATCTCGCGCACGAGGGCGGTGAGGGCGATGCCGTTTTTGACCGCGGAGGCGATGCGGGGCAGGGCGCGCGATACGCCGGTCTCCGGGAAGGCCTCGATGAGCTGGAGGGAGAGGCTGGCGACGGCGAACTGGTTGGCGACGTCGTGGCAGAGGATGTGGATCATCTCGGTGAGCTCGGCGTTTTTCCGCGCGATCTCGCGGCGCTGGTCGCGGAGGGTGAGATGGGTGCGGACGCGGGCGAGGAGCTCGGGCGGCCGGAAGGGTTTGCTGACGTAGTCGTTCGCGCCGAGGGCGAAGCCCTGGACGACGTCGTCGATCTCGGTCTTGGCGGTGATGAAGATGACCGGGATGTCGCGGGTCTCGGGGGCGGCGCGGAGGCGGCGGCAGACTTCGTAGCCGTCCATCTCGGGCATCATGATGTCGAGGAGGATGAGGTCGACGGGCTGGCCCGAGGCGCAGATCTGGAGGGCCTTGGCGCCGCGGTTGGCGACCTTGAGCTCGTAGTCGGAGCGGAGCACGCCGACGAGGACGTCGATGTTGGCCGGGGTGTCGTCGACAAGGAGAAGGCAGGGGCGGGGATCCGCGGGCATCGTCGTCGGGGTCGGCGGGCGCGTGTCGTCGATGAAGAGAAGGGAGCGGGGATCCGCGGGGGCTGGGCTCATGGGGAGTCGGACTGACGAGGGGAGAGGGGGAGCTGTTCGCGGACGGCGGCGAGGCGGGCGGCGGCCTGGTCGAAGTCGTAGGCGGATACGGCCGCTGCGACGGGGGCGAGGAGAGGGGCGAGCCCGGTCCCGGCGACGGAGGCGGAGAGGGAGTCGACGAGATCGGAGGCGCGGCTGTCGTTGCGTGCGAGCATGCCTTCCAAGTCGGCGATGAGCGGGGCGACGAGGCCCGGGTCGAGGGGGCGGGGGGCG
>JACCDZ011174722.1_pt1 | contig 72154 bp, 64 predicted proteins | sample 7449551 | NCBI WGS metagenome assembly JACCDZ01 (sample SAMN15323452, study PRJNA562643) | freshwater metagenome | isolation source: river surface water | place: USA:Blue River Watershed | collected 2017-08-18 | reverse complement strand
CGAGGGTGGCCACGTTCACGCCCGAGTTGCCCACTTTGCCGTAGATGTCTGGACGCGGATCGGGGTCGTTGCCGTACAGCGTGACCGAGTCAAACGCGGTGGACAAACGCTTGGCGTCCATGCCCTCGCTCACCAGCTTGAAGCGGCGGTTGGTACGGAACGGGTCGCCTTCGCCGGCAAACATACGGGTGGGGTCTTCGCCCTCACGTTTGAACGCGAAGGTGCCGGCGGTGTAGGGATAACTGCCGGGCACGTTGTCGAGCATCAACCACTTCAAAATTTCGCCGTGGTCTTCGTACTGCGGTAAGGCCACTTTGCGGATGGTGGTGCCGCTCAAAGACTTGGTGGTGAGCGCGGTGCGAATTTCTTTGTCACGGATTTTCACCACGTACTCGTCGCCTGCGTAGGCGGCTTGCATGTCGGGCCATTGGGCCAGCAGTTTGCGCTCGGCACCACCGAGGTGTTCTTCACGTTGCAAGGCCAAGTCGATGGCGGCTTCGGAGGCTTTGGCGCGGCCGGGTTTGCCTTCTTCCAGCATGCGGGCGGCTTCGCGCAGTTGCTGAATTTCACGCGCCAGTTTGGCTTGGGTGCGGGCGCGCTTTTTGTAGCCACGCACGGTGTCTGAAATCTCGGCCAAGTAACGTGTACGTGCCGACGGCACCACGGGGGTTTGGTTGCTGCTGTGGCGCACGTTCACCAGGGGCAAGCGGCCTTCTTTGAAGCTCAGGCCCAACTCGGTCAGGCGGCCTTTCAGGGCTTGGTACAGGGCGGTCACGCCGTCGTCGTTGAAGCGTGCAGCCATGGTGCCAAACACGGGCATTTGCTCGGTCGGAGTGTGCCAGGCTTCTTTGTTGCGCTGCACTTGTTTGGCTACATCGCGCAGCGCGTCGCTGGCGCCTTTGCGGTCGAATTTGTTGATGGCGATGAACTCGGCAAAGTCGAGCATGTCGATCTTTTCGAGCTGGCTGGCCGCGCCAAACTCAGGGGTCATCACATACATCGGCACGTCCACATGCGGCACGATAGCGTCATCGCCTTGGCCGATGCCCGAGGTTTCCACAATGATCAAGTCAAAGCCTGCGCACTTGGTGGCGGCCAACACATCGGGCAAGGCCGCGCTGATTTCGCTGCCGAAATCGCGTGTGGCAAGTGAGCGCATGAACACGCGCGCACCGCTGCTCCAGGGGCCAATCGCGTTCATGCGAATGCGGTCACCCAGCAAAGCGCCACCGCTCTTGCGGCGGGAAGGATCGATGGAGATCACGGCAATGCGCAACGCATCGCCTTGGTCCAGGCGGATGCGACGCACCAGCTCGTCGGTCAATGACGATTTGCCCGCACCGCCGGTGCCGGTGATGCCCAGCACGGGTACTTGGTGTTTCAGTGATTCTTTGCGCACGGCCTCGACCATTTTGGGGTCGGCCTTCTCGTTTTCGAGTGCGGTGATGAGCTGTGAGAGCTTGCGCCAAGACATTTCGTCATGGCCTTGGATGTCTTTGAGCGCCTTGGGGGCGTAGCCCGACAGGTCTTTGTCGCAGCGCATGATCATTTCGCCGATCATGCCCTGCAAGCCCATTTTTTGACCGTCTTCAGGGCTGTAAATGCGGGTCACGCCATAGGCTTGCAGCTCGCGAATTTCGGGTGGCACGATCACGCCGCCGCCGCCGCCAAACACTTGGATGTGTTCGCCGCCGCGTTGGCGCAGCAAGTCGACCATGTACTTGAAGTACTCCACATGGCCGCCTTGGTAAGAGCTGATGGCGATGCCTTGCACGTCTTCTTGCAGCGCGGCGGTCACCACCTCGTCCACCGAGCGGTTGTGGCCCAAGTGAATCACCTCGGCCCCCATGCCTTGCAAGATGCGGCGCATGATGTTGATCGCGGCGTCGTGCCCGTCGAACAACGAGGCAGCAGTGACGAAGCGAACTTTTTGCGTGGGCTTGTAGTTGGCGAGGGCTTGGAATTCGGCGGATAAATCAGACATCAGAGGCTCCGAAAAGACGGGAGAGGGATCGGGTCGATCAAGTTTACGTTTACGTAAACGTCAATCATAGCGCGACGGCACGATTTTGGGAGAGTATTTGCCCTAATAAAAAAGCCGCAGGGCCAGAAGGCGCTGCGGCTTGGAGCAAAGCTCAGGGGTTTACTTGTACAGGGTCTCTGGCAGCCACATGCCGATGGCTGGGAACATGTACAGCAAGAAGATGGCAAACACCTGGATCGCCATGAACGGCAACATGCCCGCAAAGATCTGGTTCAGCGTCACATGAGGTGGGCTCACACCCTTCAAATAAAATGCTGCCATCGCCACAGGGGGGCTCAAGAAGGCCGTTTGCAGGTTCAGGGCGACCATCAGGCCGAAGAACAGCGGGTCGATGTTGAAGTGCGGCAACAGCGGGATGAAGATGGGCATGAAGATCACGATGATCTCAGTCCACTCCAGCGGCCAGCCCAGCAAGAAGATCACGACTTGCGCCAAGATCATGAACTGGGTGGGCGTCAGGTCCATCGACAACACCCAGGTGTTGATCAACTCTTGACCGCCCAGCAATGCAAACGCTGCCGAGAAGATGCTGGAACCCACAAACAACCAACACACCATGGCACTGGTTTTGGCCGTCAGGTACACCGATTCGCGCATCACCGTCATGTTGAGCCGGCGGTAGGCGCCCGCCAGCAACAAGCCACCCATCGATCCCATCGCCGCAGCTTCCGTCGGTGTGGCCAAGCCAAACACGATAGTGCCCAGTACCGCCAAGATCATCAGAGCCAGAGGGAAGAAGGATCCCAACAACATCTTGAAGATCTCAAGGCGTGTGAAGCTGAAGTACGCATAAAAAATGGCCAACGCCACAGCCGCACTGGCTAAGCCAATCCAAAACGTGGTCGGGGCGGGGAGGCGTTCTTGTGCGGCGGCAGGTTCGGCTGTTGAGGTGGCGGCAGGCGCTGGCTCAGCGGGGGCTTCCGCCGCTGCTTTGGCAACGGGTGCGTCGGTGCCGGGTGGGGCTTGCAGCGCATCGCCATCGGGCTCGGCCAATCCGCCGGCTTCCTCTTCGGGCGCAGCATCTTCAAAGCCGCCCCCCATGGCCACCACGCCTTGTACTTCTTCGACAGGGGCAGGAGCCGTCACGGCCATAAAAACTGCACCCATGATTGCCGCGGTGGCCAAGGCAGGCAGCAAGGCAATGCCGAGCTGCTTGAGCAACTCATTCATGGGAATGTCCACGTTGCGTTTGCCTTTGATGGCGCCCATCAGGCCGGGCAACACTTTGTCGCTGATGCTGTGGGATACCTCTTGCGCCAAGGGGGGCAGCGGTACATAGCGGTCTTCGGCGGACATGGGCGGTGCCAAATGCGGTTTGAGTTTGGCGACAACGATCACATAGCCCACATACAACGTGGCCAGCATGATGCCGGGGAAGAAGGCGCCTGCATACAGCTTGACCACCGACACGCCGGCGGTTGCGCCGTAAACGATCAACATGACGGAAGGTGGAATCAAAATACCCAAGCAACCACCGGCGGTGATCGCGCCTGCAGACAACTGCACGCTGTAGCCCGCACGCAGCATGGCGGGCAAGGCAAGCAAGCCCATCAGCGTCACCACAGCGCCCACAATGCCCGTGGCAGTGGCGAAGATGGCGCACGTCACGATGGTGGCCACGGCCAAAGAGCCAGGAACGCGCGCCGCAGCCAAGTGCATGCTTTTGAACAATTTTTCAATCAAGTTGGCGCGTTCAATCAGGTAGCCCATGAACACAAACAACGGGATGGAAATGAGCACGTCATTGGACATCACCGAGTAGGTGCGTTGCACCATCAGGTCCAGTGTCTGGGTGATCGCCAGGTCAGGGTTTTGGCTTCGATATGCCAGCCAGGCGAAGATCATGCCCATCCCCATGAGGGTGAAGGCCGTTGGAAAGCCCAACATGATGGCCACCACCACCAAGGCCAGCATCAGCAAGCCCAAGTGTCCGTTGGTCATCTCTGCCACGGGGGGCAGCAAAACAAAAGCAGCCAACACGACCATCGCCATGATGGATAAGCCAAACCATATTTCTTTTTTCATTTGTGTGCTCCCTTGTCGCTGACGACATAGGCGTCGAGCTTGGCGATGTCTTCGTCCTTCACATTCACCATTTCTTTGAGTTTTTCAACGTCCACTTCGTCCACGTCATCGCCGCGCGAGGGCCATTCGCCGGTTTGCAGGCAAACCACACAGCGCACGATTTCCACCAAGCCCTGCAACAGCAGCAGTACGCCGGCAATCGGAATGATGGTTTTGAAGGGATACACGGGCGGACCATTGGCCGTCACGTTGGAATGTTCATTGATGGCCCATGATTCGCCAGCAAAGTTGTAGCCGGCCCAAGCCAAGGCGACGATGCCAGGAATGAAAAAGATGATGTAGAGGGCCAAATCAAGGCCGGCTTGCAGACGCGGCGTGAAAAAACCATACAAGACGTCGCCACGGACATGGCCGTTTTTTGACAAGGTGTAGGCGCCGGCCATCATGAACAAAGAGCCGTACATCATGCTCATGACGTCAAAGGCCCACGGGTGCGGGTTGTCAAACGCGTAGCGAGAGATAACTTCCCAGGTGATCATGAGGGTGAGCACAAAAATGAGCCAAGAAAAAGCTTGACCGACCTGCGTGCTGATTTTGTCGATGGTGAGTAATAGTTTTTGCATGCTGTGCTGACTTAAATGAATCAGCCACCCGACGGGGGTCGGATGGCTGATAAAAAACGCAAGAACTCGTAAGAGTCCGCGTATTTAGGCCTTCTTCGCGCCGAAGAAGTGGTTGACCGCCATGCGACGGTTGATGTTGGTGTCTTGGTCCCACTTCACTGCGCGTTGCGCAAATGCCTTTTGTGATGCCACGATTTCTTTGAAGAGTGGGTTCTCAGCGGACTTCTTCTCCACGATCTCTGTCCACAACTTGAGTTGCTCTTGCAAGATGGAGTCAGGCGTCTTGTAGAACTTGACTTTGTCTTTGGTTTGCAACTCGGCGTAGTCTTTGGAGTAGCGGTCCACAGCCTTCCAAGACATGTCAGCAGAGGCAGCTTCTGTAGCGCCGGCAATGATGGCTTTCATCTTGGCGGGCAGCGCGTCGTACTTGGTCTTGTTGAACATGATCTCGAAGGTCTCAGCGCTCTGGTGGTAGCTCTGCAACATGCAGACCTTAGACACGTCGGGGAAGCCCAAGATACGGTCAGAAGTGGCGTTGTTGAATTCGGCGCCGTCCAACAAGCCGCGGTCCATCGCAGGCACGATCTCGCCGCCTGGCAAGGCGTTCACCGCAGCGCCCATGGCGGTGAACAAGTCGATCGCCAAGCCGTTGGTGCGGAACTTCAAACCTTTGAAGTCTGATGACTTGGTGATTGGCTTCTTGAACCAGCCCAAAGGTTGTGTGGACATGGGGCCGTACAAGAACGACTGCACGTTGCCGCCGATCGAGGCATACAACTTGGCCAACAATTCAGCACCGCCGCCGTATTTGTGCCAAGCCAAAATCATGTTGGCGTCCATGCCGAAAGCGGGGCCAGAGTTCCACAAGGCCAAGGCGTTTTGCTTACCGTAGTGGTAGCCCAACACGCCGTGGCCGCCGTCCAGAGTGCCCTTGGACACCGCTTCGAGCAAACCGAAGGCGGGCACCACAGAACCTGCGGGCAGCACTTCGATCTTCAGATCGCCACCGGTCATGTCGTTGACTTTTTTCGCGTAGTCGAGTGCGTACTCATGGAAGATGTCCTTGGCAGGCCATGTGCTCTGCCAACGCATGTTGATGGGGCCGGTTTGGGCGGCCACCATGGGGGCAGCAACCACACCAGCGGCAGCGGCAGCGCCCTTCAGTACGTTGCGACGTGCGGTTGTCTTTTTGATATCGGTCATGCGGGTGATCTCCTAAGTTTTGTCAAAGACAGTGATGGGAAGCGCGATTCTGATCTCGACTTCAGAAGATGTGGCAAGGGTTTTCCCCTGAGGAAGGTGGCTAAACCTCCAAATTTGTCTCCTAGGAGACGAGCCGCTTCTATACTGACGTACCAAATTTTTAGCTTGATAACCATGAGCCATAGCCAATTGGGTTACGCCGGTGACGTCACCCCCGAAACCGCCTACGAATGGATGCAGTCTGGCACGGCTGTGCTGGTGGATGTGCGCACCGAGGCCGAATTGGCCTGGGTGGGCTTTGTGCCCGGTGCGGTGGCGGTGCCCTGGAAGCAATGGCCCGGCATGGCCATGAACCCCGCCTTTGACGACGCGTTGCGGGCCGCCGCCAACGGCAAAAAAGTGGTGCTGCTGTGTCGCAGTGGTGTGCGTTCTATTGCGGCGGCTCAGCGCGCCACCGAGTTGGGGCTGGAGGCCTACAACATCTTGGAAGGTTTTGAGGGCGATGTGGACGGCGAAGGCCACCGCGGCGTGACGGGTGGCTGGCGCCAACGTGGCTTGCCCTGGCGTCAAAACTGATTGGCGCGTTAAGACTCTATGACTTTTCTTGCACTCGACGTGGGCAACACGCGCCTGAAATGGGGGCTATACGACGCCCCTGCCCCCGGCGCGAAATTGCTGGGCCACGGCGCTGTCTTTTTAGAAAACATCGACCGCTTGGCCGACGAAGATTGGCGTGAGTTGCCCGAGCCCACCCACATGCTGGGCTGCATCGTGGCAGGCGAGGCGATTCGCCGGCGCGTCGAAGAACAAATGGAGCTGTGGGATTTGACGCCCCATTGGGCCGTGTCCTCAGCCGCTGAAGCTGGCATGACCAACGGCTACGACCATCCCACGCGTTTGGGCGCCGACCGCTGGGTCGCCATGATTGGTGCCCATGCGCGCATGCTGCAACGCACGCGCGACGCAGCCCCCCGCCCAATGGTGGTGGTGATGGTGGGCACGGCCGTGACGGTGGAAGCCATTGACGCGAATGGCAAGTTTTTAGGAGGCTTCATTTTGCCGGGGCACGGCATCATGCTGCGCGCGCTCGAGTCGGGCACGGCGGGGTTGCGCGTGCCCACGGGCGAGGTCTGCGAGTTCCCGACCAACACCAGCGACGCCCTCACCAGCGGCGGCACCTATGCCATTGCCGGTGCGGTCGAGCGCATGGTGCAGCACGTGCGGCAGCACTGCGGTGGCGAGCCCGTCTGCTACATGACGGGCGGTGCGGGTTGGAAGATGGCGCCCAGCATGTCGGTCCAGTTTGAGCTGGTGGACTCCCTCATCTTTGATGGTCTGCTGGAGATCGCCAAGCACCGACTGAGTCACCCTTCGCCCGTGTGGCCGTCGCGCGGTTTGTATTGATCGCGGGTCGTGTTGGGGATAGCCCTTCATGACGCGGGGGTGGCGCTGAGGCTAGACTGTGGGGCATGAAAGTCATTGATTCCATCGTCACGCAGGCGCCCAGCATCGCGGCCATTCGCCGTGACATTCATGCCCACCCTGAGCTTTGCTTTGAAGAAATTCGTACTGCCGATTTGGTGGCGCAAAAGCTGACCGAGTGGGGCATTCCGGTGCACCGCGGGATGGGCAAAACCGGTGTGGTGGGCATCTTGAAGAATGGCTCCAGCGACCGCGCCATTGGTTTACGCGCCGACATGGATGCCTTGCCCATGCAAGAGTTCAACCAGTTCGCACACGCCAGCCAGCACGCCGGCAAGATGCACGCGTGCGGCCACGACGGCCACGTGGCCATGTTGCTGGCTGCGGCGCAGCATTTGGCCCAGCACAAACACTTCGATGGCACGGTGTACTTCATCTTCCAACCGGCCGAAGAAGGTGGCGGCGGTGCCCGCGAGATGATTCGCGATGGCCTGTTCAAGCAGTTCCCCATGCAAGCCGTCTACGGCATGCACAACTGGCCTGGCCTACAAGAGGGTCAGTTTGCACTCAGCGCTGGCCCGGTGATGGCGTCGAGCAATGAATTCAAGATCACCATCCACGGCAAAGGCTGCCACGCCGCGCTGCCGCACAACGGCATCGACCCCGTGATGGTGGCGTGCCAGATGGTGCAAGCGTTTCAAACCATCATCAGCCGCAACAAAAAACCGGTGGATGCGGGCGTGATTTCGGTCACCATGATTCATACGGGCGAAGCCACCAATGTGGTGCCAGACCACTGCGAGTTGCAAGGCACGGTGCGCACCTTCAGCATTGAGGTGCTCGACCTGATTGAGCAACGCATGCGCGAGGTGGCCGCACACACCAGCGCCGCGTTTGGCGCCACGTGCACCTTTGAGTTTGAGCGCAACTACCCGCCCACCATCAACCACGCAGTTGAGACAGCCTTCGCGCGCGAGGTGATGGCGAGCATCGTGGGCGCAGACAACGTGTTGGCGCAAGAGCCCACCATGGGGGCGGAAGACTTTTCGTACATGTTGCAAGAAATTCAGGGCGCGTATTGCTTCATTGGCAATGGCGATGGCGTGCACCGCGAAATGGGCCACGGCGAAGGTCCGTGCACCTTGCACAACCCCAACTACGACTTCAACGATGCGCTGATCCCGTTAGGGGCCAGTTACTGGGTCAAGCTCGTCGAGGCTTGGTTGAAATAAAAAGAGCCGCAACTGCGGCTCTTTTTATTGTTGGGTTCATCTTTGGTTCAGTAGGCGGAGAGCAGGGCACTCAAGTGCGCTTTGTGTTCTGCTGTTGCGTAGGGTAGCAACAAACCCAACACGCTCTTGGCGCCGCGAAGCAGTGATGCTTGTGCGCTTTCAGGCTCCAGTGCATGACGCGGGTCACGCACGTATTCGTAGCTCAGCCACCATGTGAGCATCACCACCATGTGGGTGGCCGTGGCTTCGCGCTCAGACACGGTGATGCCCAAGGCACCTTCGTGTTCCAAGCTGTCGAGCAGGGTGCGAAATGCCGTGGTTTTGTGCAGCAAGGTGTCTTTGATATGGGTTTCAAGGCGCCGGTTTTTGCTGAGCAAATCGTTCAAGTCACGGTACAAGAAGCGGTATTGCCACACCAGCTCGAACAGCGTGTGCATGAAAAACCAAGCGTCTTCCACGTCGTGCACGCCGGGCGCAGCCTCAAGTAACTCGTGCAGCGCAGTCTCATACCGGTTGAACAGCGCCGTGACCAACTCCTCTTTGGCGGGGTAGTGGTAATAAAGGTTGCCGGGGCTGATGTTGAGCTCGGAAGAGATCAAGGTGGTGGACACATTGGGCTCGCCAAAGCGGTTGAAGAGGTCGAGCGTGACCTCCAAAATCCGCTCAGCAGTACGACGTGGCGCTTTTTTGGCCATATTTGTTAGAAGCCCTGAACAGGTTTAGCGTTTGGCGGTTTTCTTGGCAGGCGCTTTTTTCGCTGTAGTTTTTACAGCCTTTTTGGTGGCTGGCTTGGCTGCACTTTTGGTCGCTTGTTTGGCTGAGGTTTTGGTTTTTGTGCCGAGCTGAGCTTCAAGGGCGGCCACGCGGGCGTGCAAGGCCTTCATCTCGGCGGCGGAGGGTAGGCCTAAGCCGTGCAAGGCTTTGGCGACACGTTCTTCAAAAATACCTTCCAACTTGCCCCATTGGCCTGTGGCGCGCTCGCTCAGGGTGTGTGCGGCCTGTGTGGCCTTCTGGGTGGCCTCGGCCAGCTTCTCCTCGGCGGTGGTGTGCACCTTGCGCTGCATGGTGATGCCATCGCTCACCAGCTTTTCAAACGCCTTGGTGCCGTCTTGCTGTGCCTTGGCAAAAGCGCCCAAGCCGGCCAGCCAAATTTGTTGGGCTTGCTCTTTCACGTTGTCAGACATGGCGGCTGGATCGAATGGGTTTTTGGTAGACATGGTGCGCAACTTTCAAGCTAAAAACATTTATGAACTTTAACGCTGTGTGATGGCAATTGCCAGCGAAAAATTTAGATAGAGTTGTGCGCAATGAACAGCGAAACGACAGAGACAAACAACTCCGCTTGGTATGTGGTCCACACCAAGCCAAGGCAAGAAGCCAGGGCCCTAGAGAACCTGCAAAACCAAGGCTTCAATTGTTTCTTGCCCACTATGCGAGTGCAAAAGCTGCGCAACCAGCGCGTGCAAACCCTCACCGAGCCCATGTTCAGTCGGTACTTGTTCATACAGTTGAACGAACAAACCCAGAACTGGGGTCCCATTCGCTCCACCTTGGGCGTGAATAAGCTGGTTAGCTTTGGTCCTCAGCCTGCCAATGTGCCGCCAGAGTTTGTGGCGTTTTTGCAAGAGGCCTCCCCAGAGGCGTTTGAGCGCATGTTTGCGCCAGGTGATACCGTTCATGTGGCCTCGGGGCCTTTGCGGGGGCTGTAGGGTACGTACCTCGTGCACGACGGCGAGGCCCGTGCCTTTGTGTTGATTGAGCTGCTAGGGCAGCAGCAGAGGTTGTGCATGGATGTGGATGCGTTGCGGGGGGTCTGAGCTGCGTTGCGCTCGATTGGGTTGCGTCCAATATGGGAACTAGTCCGTGTTGCACGAGGCTAGGCCCCAAGAGATCGCCTTAGGTCTCGCACGCTCGAGTGCCCCCACCGCGCCAGGTGTTTGGCCGTTGCGTGACTAGGCCGCCCTGTGCTTTCTTGTCCCATGGCTTGGACAGTAAGACACGCTGCGCCTCGTCTGGGTCCACGATCTTCCCCAAACCAAACCAAACCAAACCAAACCAAACCAAACCAAACCAAACCAAACCAAACCAAACCAAACCAAACCAAACGTGTGCGTGCTTACTGCGCCATAGCCTTGTGCATGAGTATGCGCCTCGGGAGGGTGACCCGCGCGCTGCTTGCCTCGAGGCCTTCGTACCGGTGCACACGACTCACGCGGGCAGTTCGTCCTCTAGTTGCGGTGATTCTGTGAACTCAATGCCTGCTAACTGCTATTGCGCGATAAGTATGCGGCTCCAGCCGTTCCGCCTATGACAGGGATCTGTGCGCCCCATGCAGGGTTGCAGCAGAAAGTGCGTCTGTTGGGTTGTTTATTTGGAAGTGCAGATTAGACCCAACTGCACTGGGTAAAAAATGGGTTGTTAAAAGATTAATAGTTGATAATCAAAGGCTATTGCAATTGCCTAGCAATTATGCGGTAGCGTGCTTGAAACAAATATCTCTGCAAACAAAGTGTCTCAAATCCTTTTCTCAGTTGCTCCGCAGCATGTGGCCATCATCATGGACGGCAACGGACGGTGGGCGCAGCAGAGGCGCATGCCTCGATCAGTTGGCCATGCCAAGGGTGCCGCAGGTGTGAGGGCGCTGGTTGAGCATTCGGCAAAGTCGGGGATAAAGTACCTCACGCTTTTTGCCTTCAGTACGGAGAACTGGGGGCGGCCTGCAGACGAAGTTTCCGCCCTCATGGGGTTGTTTGTCCAATACCTCGAAAAAGAGATGACAGCGCTGGCAGATGCTGGTGTGCGGCTCAAGGTGATTGGTGACGTTGAAAGCTTTGCTCCAGAGTTACGGGGGCGCATAAGTGCAGCGCAAAAGGCAACGCAAGACAATCAAGCGATCACCCTAATAGTTGCTGCCAACTACGGTGGTCGGTGGGACATAGTTCAAGCAGCCAAGAGTTGGCAGGCTGCTAACTCTGATTCAAGTTTTGACCAGTTAACGCAGGAGCAGTTGAATTTGCATCTAAGTACCGCAGGAGTTCCAGATGTGGACCTTCTAATTCGTACAGGGGGAGAACGGCGAATTAGTAACTTTTTGTTGTGGCAGACTGCCTACGCGGAGCTATATTTTTCTGAAGTATTGTGGCCGGACTTTGATAAGACAGAGTTGGATTCGGCGATCCAATGGTATGTGTCGCGAGAGCGTCGATTTGGGCGAATCATGCGTACAATCTAATTAATCTGTGGGGCTTTGATTTAAGCAATGCTGTAGACAATACCCTGGTCGTTGAAATTTTAAACATTAAGATCTGCGTGTTGCTTTAAAAGCTCAAATATTTCATTTTATAAAATTCTTCTAAGATAAAATTTTACAGTCAGTGCTCGATAGTATATGAAAATCGATAAACAAATAAATATAAAAGCACTGTTATTGAGGTTGTGGTGCCAAATTTCATTGCGCCGCCGCAAGCAACTTATATTGCTTCTTCTGTTGATTGTAGTTGTTTCCTTTTTCGAGGTGCTTACAATTGGGGCGGTTGTGCCTTTTCTAGGGGTGTTGACAGCGCCTGATTTTTTGGTTTCTTTCCCTTTTTTCAGTAGTGTGATCAGGAAATTTAATTTAAATAGCCCCCAGTATTTGTTATTATTCTTCACTTTGCTATTTGGTTGTTTTGCGATCGTGTCTGGTGGTATGCGCTTGCTAATGTTGTGGGCTAGTACTAGATTGGCAGCTGGTATTGGTCATGATTTAAGTGTTTCCATATATTCTAAAACTCTTTATCAACCGTACAGCATCCATGTAGCGAGAAACAGTAGTGAGCTAATTGCTGGAATCACAACAAAAATAAATGATGTCGTATATGGAGTTGTAAGCCCTATGCTTACGCTTCTTAGTTCCGTGCTAATGCTAGTTGCAATTTTGTTTGCTTTGGTAACCATTAATTCAAGTATGGCATTGTTGGCCTTTGGTGCGTTTGGTTTTATCTATCTTATAGTGGTACGCATCACGAGGGGTCGTTTGGCTTTTAACAGCCAACGCATAGCGAACGAGTCTGTGCAAGTTGTTAAAGCGCTTCAGGAGGGGGTGGGGGGCATTCGTGATGTTTTGCTAGATGGTACGCAGGAGGTGTATTGTTCTGTCTACAAAGAGGCGGATTTAACATTTCGGCAAGCTCAGGCTGAAAATCAGTTTCTTGGAGGAGCTCCGCGTTATTGCATCGAATCCCTGGGGATGCTGGTAATTTCAGTACTAGCCTATCAGATGGCTCAACAACCGGCAGGGATTTCTGCTGCTCTTCCTCTGTTGGGTTCGCTGGCTCTTGGTGCGCAAAGAATGCTACCAGTATTGCAGCAGGCCTATGGTGGCTGGAGCAGTATTCGTTCGACGCAGTCATCCCTGGTTGGAGTTCTTGAGTTGCTAGAGCAGTCCTTTCCACGCCATGTCATCAATGAATCGAGCGTGAGATTGAATTTTGAACATAATATTCATCTTGTTAATGTTTCCTTTAAGTATTCAAGGGAATCAACTAATGTGCTAGATGGTGTTAGTTTATCGATATCTAAAGGCGACAGGGTGGGTTTCATAGGAGCTACCGGAAGCGGTAAGAGCACATTATTAGATTTAGTTATGGGATTGCTGACGCCGACGGGAGGGGGTATTTCGGTTGATGGCGTAGTGTTGAATGAATTAAACCTTAGGGGCTGGCAATCACGAATTGCTCATGTTCCACAAACTATTTATCTTGCAGATGTGACCATAGTTGAAAACATTGCGTTTGGGGTCCCTGCTGAATCAATTAATTTTGAGCGAGTATATCGGGCTGCGTGTCAGGCGCAAATTCACGACTTTATTGAAGGTTTGCCCGCTGGTTATATGACCAAAGTAGGTGAGCGAGGGGTGTTGCTTTCCGGAGGGCAGAGGCAGCGAATTGGTATTGCTCGTGCGCTGTATAAGGAGGCAGATGTGATAGTTTTCGACGAGGCAACCAGTGCTTTAGACAATGAGACTGAAACTGCTGTTATGAGGGCGATCGACGATTTGAGTCCCGACCTGACAGTATTGTTGATTGCGCACCGCCTGACTACGCTGAGTGGTTGTACGCAAATTGTGGAATTGGGCGAAGGTGTAGTGAAAAGGATTGGGAGTTATAGGGAAATCGTGGAGACTAGCATTTGGGCTCCAAATGTTGTCTAAGTCAGCTGATTTCTGATTAAATTAATTGCCAATGTAGTTACAATTCACCTTGGCAAATCGCCATTTTTTAATTAAGACCTGTTATCTTTGTGGCGATAAAAATTTCAATGTCCGTAAAGGATTGGTTCGTGACGCACCAGCTCTTGAAATTCGTGAGTGTGGGGGTTGCGGTCTGGTTTATCTGAATTCCAGCTTCCATATACGTGAGGGGCTCTACGAGTCCTCTGGCATGAATGGCTAACAATCTGTAGCGTGCGAATGTGTAAGTGGCTCCAACCAAGAAATCATTGTAATAATGAAATTGTTTATTTTAGCTGGCGGATTCGGCACGCGCCTTCAGTCGGCGGTACCCAATATGCCCAAAGCGCTGGCTCCGATTGGTAATTTGCCGTTCCTGCATTTTCAAATGGAAAACTGGATTGCTCAAGGTGTTAGATCTTTTGTATTTCTTTTGCATCATAAGGCAGACCAGATTATAGAATTTCTGAAGCGCGGAATGGTTGCTCAGTGGCGAGGGCTTGACATCACCTGGATAATTGAGGCTACTCCGCTGGGTACAGGTGGGTCTATTGCCAATGCTGTTGCTGAAATGCAGATCCAAGGAGACTTCCTTATAGTCAATGCAGATACTTGGCTGGGTTTTGGGTTGGGTCGGTTGATGAATGCTACCGCGCCATGCATCGGAGTAATCGAGGTCAACAACGCAGCACGCTACGGCTGCGTGGAATTTGGCGCTGACCACAAAGTTACGCGATTTCTGGAGAAGTCCGCTTCGGTTGGTGCGGGCTGGATAAATGCTGGCGTCGCCCGGCTGGAGGCGAGTTGCCTTACTCCGGAGCGGGGTAGTCCGTTCTCGTTGGAAAATGATTACTTTCCGGCGTTAGTGCGCATAGGGGCAATGCGGGCGATGACCTTGGACTGTGATTTCATTGATATTGGCGTGCCGGAAGACTATTTCAGGTTTTGCCGATGGATAGAAACTAACAAATCGGAGGCGCTGTGAGCCTGGACTTAAGTTTGTTTCTGATTCCTGAGGTGGCTTCCCTGCGGGAGGCGCTGGCAAAAATTGAGCAGAACCACCACGGGATCATTTTCTCCACGAATACGGAAGGTGCTGTTTCGGGGCTTGCAACCGACGGCGATATTCGGCGAAAGCTCCTGCAGGGCTCGACCCTCGAAGAGTCCGTTAACAGCTGTATCAACCCCGATTTTGTCTGGGCCGATCAGATGACCCCAAGGGAGTCGCTGCTAAAACGGCTTGACAGCCGGATCCGGGTGATTCCCATTCTCGACCAGTCACGTAGATTAATTTCGGTGGTTACGAGAGACCACATTCCGCTCCAGTCGGAAGGCCGTGTCTATTCCCGTGCCCGCGCGCCGGTTCGAATAAGTTTTGGCGGGGGCGGGTCGGATCTCACGCATTACTTTGCAGCCGATGCCGGCGCGGTAATCAATACAACGATCTCGCTCTATAGCCATGCAACCTTGCGGTTGAGGGATGATGCGCAGGTCGTGGTCCATTCGTCTGACCTAAATGCGACCTTGAAGGCACCAGATTTGGTCCATGCGTTGCAAGAGTTAGGGCCGTTCGGGTTGATCCAGGCGCTTCTGAAAGTGGTTCACCCGGAGTTTGGTTTCGAATTGTTCTTGAATTCTGATTTTCCAATGCGATCAGGCCTTGGCGGATCGGCTGTGGTTTCAGCAGCGGTTCTGGGCTGCTTTAACCAGTTCAGGCAGGATCGGTGGGATGCGCACGAGCTGGCAGAACTGGCTTTCCAAGCAGAGCGAATGTACCTGGGTATTGCGGGTGGATGGCAGGACCAGTACGCCAGCGTGTTTGGGGGCTTCAATTTCATGGAATTCCGTATGGAACAAAACATTGTTCATCCGTTGCGAATTCCACAGGACATCATTTTTGAGCTGGAAGAGAGCTTAGTACTGTGTGATACCGGAACACTTCATGATTCCGGTGATATCCATCAGGATCAGCGGCTGCATATGCAGCAGCAAAGTGTTAGGGACAAGGTTCAGGCCAATGTTGAACTGACTTATAAAATCAGAAATCATTTGCTACGAGGGCGGCTGTTGCAGCTTGGTGAATCCCTGCATGAAGCATGGCAATTCAAACGCCAGTTCAGCACCTTGATTTCAACCTCGCGGCTGGACCAGATTTATGATGCCGCGCGTGCCAGCGGCGCCATCGGCGGAAAACTACTGGGTGCTGGCGGCGGGGGTTTTTTTCTGTTCTATGTGCCGCCGTTTCGCAAGTTGGAATTAATGAATTGCCTTGAGGCATTACATTTGCGTGTCCAGCCGTTTCGTTTTGAACGTCAGGGATTACAGGCTTGGATGGCGAGGGAGCGGGCAAACGCATCGGAAAATTTATGAGCATCACCATAGGACAATTTGAGATCGGGCGCAGTCGTGCATTTGTTATTGCCGAGATCGGCAATAACCACAACGGAAGTTTCGAACGAGCCATCGAAATGATCGATCTGGCGGTGGGAATAGGTGTGGATTGCGTCAAGTTCCAAATGCGCCAACTCGATGAGGTCTACCGCAAGCGGACTCTGCGCAAGGACGGTGAGGACCTAGGTACGGAATATGTGCTGGACTTGTTGCGACGCTTCGAGCTAAGTGTTGAACAGCATCGGCAACTGGCAAAATATTGTCAAGGCAAGGGCATCCTTTACCTCTGTACACCTTGGGATAAAAAAAGCGTGGAAGTGCTTGAACACATGAATACGCCGGCCTATAAGGTGGCGTCTGCCGACTTGACGAATTTACCGCTGCTCGATACTTTGTGCTCGACCGGCAAGCCACTTATTCTGTCAACGGGAATGAGCGTCAGGGCCGAAGTTCAAACCACGGTGGATTTTTTGAACGAACGCAAGGCTTCCTTTGTTCTCCTGCATTGCAACAGCACTTACCCTGCGCCACTACATGATATTCAATTGCTCTGGATGGATCAGATGCGGTCCATTCACCCATTGGTCGGGTATTCGGGGCATGAACGGGGCATAGCCGTGTCGCTGGCCGCAACTGCACTGGGGGCCTGCGTAATTGAGAGGCACTTTACGCTAGATCGCGGAATGGAGGGGCCTGACCATGCGGCGAGTCTTGAGCACGGCGAATTCAAGCGACTGATAGAAGGCATTCGTGAAATCGAGCAGGCCTTGGGTGATGGCGGAGAGCGTCGTATCTCGCAAGGGGAGATGATCAACCGGGAAAACCTGGGCAAGAGCCTGGTTGCTGCCACGCCACTGAGCAAGGGCACGATCATTCGTCCGGAGCATGTCCAGGTGCGCAGTCCGGGACAAGGTTTGTCCCCCCAGCTTTACGCAAGGCTGCTGGGGCGAACCTTGCAGCATGATCTCGCAGAAGAAGATTTTTTCCACCCTTCGGACTTGCGCGATGAGCGGATAGAGCCGCGTACTTATAAATTCCTGCGACCATGGGGCGTCCCGGTGCGCTACCACGATTTCAAGGAGTATTCAGGGCGGATCCAGCCGGACTTGTTCGAGTTCCACCTTTCGTATTCGGATATGGATCTGTGCCCTGATGATTTTCTGGAAGGGACCTATACCAGCGATTTTGTCGTCCATGCACCGGAGCTGTTTGCCGGAAGTCGGCTAATGGATCTTGCGTCGCCGGATGAAGGCTACCGTCAATATTCTTTGCGCCAGACACAACGGGTAATAAATATCACGCGTGATCTCAAGCGATTTTTCCCTGCTAGCAAACGTCCGTTGATCGTTGCCAATGTGGGAGGGTTCACAATGGATTCGCCGTTGCAACCGGATGTGATCGTCGCGTACTACGAGAGGTTCGCAAAAAGTCTCAGGGAACTTGACATGGAGGGCATTGAACTGATTCCGCAGACCATGGCGCCGTTCCCTTGGCATTTTGGCGGACAGCGGTACCAGAATCTATTCGTCAAGATCGATGAAATTGTTCATTGGTGCCAGAAGCTACAGCTTCGCATGTGCTTCGATATTTCCCATACGCGTCTTACCTGCAATCATCTGGGCGTGGATTTTTATGAATTCTGCCGCAAGATCGCGCCCTTGACAGCACATTTGCACCTCGGTGATGCCCAGGGGCTCAATGGCGAGGGCTTGCAAATTGGTGAAGGCGAAATTGATTTTGCCCGGCTAGGAGAAATCCTGGCGCAAGGTTGCCCAGGAGCTTCATTTATTCCGGAAATTTGGCAGGGGCACAAAAATGGCGGCGAAGGGTTTTGGGTCGCACTTGAAAGACTGGAAGGTGCCCTATGACAACAACGCAACCCGGATCGGACCTGGTAAGTGCCATCTGTGCCGAAATTGAGGCGTCTATCGCAGTAAAAAAACAGGTGCTGAAGGACACGGAACTGCTAAGTCAAGTTGCTGCTCTTGTACAGGTTTGCATCGATGCGCTTCGCTCTGGCGGGAAGATCATATTTGCCGGCAATGGCGGCAGCTTCGCAGATGCCCAGCATTTGTCGGCAGAGTTCACGTCCCGCTTTATGTTTGACCGGGCTCCTCTGGCGTCCCTAGCTTTGGGCACTAATAGCTCGGCGATCAGTGCTATTGGCAACGATTATGGCTATGACCAAGTTTTCGCTAGGGAGTTGTTGGGGATCGCATCAACGAGTGATGTGTTCCTCCCGATCTCAACCAGTGGTAACAGTTCCAATATCCTGGCGGCAGTCCATGTGGCGCGTGAGTTGAAAATTTCAACCTTTGCATTGACAGGCGAGACCGGCGGTAAGCTGCGCGAGATTTGCAATTGCATTCGAATTCCCTCTCGGGAAACTGCACGTATTCAGGAGTGTCACATTCTGGTGGGGCACATTTTGTGCGGGCTGATAGAAAAAGTATATTACTCCAAGGGGAACTAATATGGTTCAGGTAGTGGCGTTGATACCAGCGCGAGCGGGATCCAAGGGTGTTCCAGATAAGAATATTCGCATGCTAGGCGGTCATACGCTGCTTGCTTGGTCAATTGCGGCCTGTCTGAAAACGAGTGCAATTGACCGCGTGATTGTTTCCACTGATTCAGCTGAATACGCAGAACTGGCGATTGAATTGGGGGCAGAGGCTCCTTTTCTGCGTCCGACAGAAATATCTGGAGATCGCTCTACCGACTATGACTTCGTGGTTCACGCGTTGGACTGGTTTTCGAAAACAGGCGCTGAACCCGAGTACTTGGTTCACATCCGGCCCACCACGCCGATTCGTGACCCCGCGTTGATCGATGCTGCAGTTCACCAGTTTGTGAATGCTAGCTTGGGTACTGCCCTGCGGTCTGTTCACGAGATGTCCGAGTCCGCGTACAAAACCTTTGAGATCGCACCAACCGGACAGCTCAAGCGACTTGGCGCAACTGATTCGGCGCTCGATAGCGCCAACAATGCGCGGCAGCAATTTCCCAGTACCTACGTCGCAAACGGCTACGTTGATGTGCTGTCCAGTGCGTTTGTGCGCAAGTCGGGCTTATTACATGGCGATCATGTGCTGCCGTTTATTACACCGGCCGTGGTTGAGGTTGATATCGAAGATGACTTTGCCCACCTTGAGTTTCAGCTGGCAAAGACGCCGGCACTCACTTCTAAACTTTTTGCCTGAGTTTTCACAGATATGGTCGCGCACTCCTTTTCCCTCGAACCAATAAACGTGCCGCTGGTAGCTACCAGCCATCGCACGATCCAAACCGCTATTCCTGCTCCCGGTACCAGGGAGGTACTTGAGCGGCTTGAGGCCTGCGAATCCAGGTCCATGCACGGGCAGTTGCCGCTGGTCTGGGATCGTGCTGAGGACTACAGCGTTTACGACATCGCGGGCAATCGATGGATTGATTTCACGTCCACGATCTTTGTCGCAAATGTCGGACACTCCAATCCACGCGTGTCTGCTGCCATGAAATCGGCGCTGGACAAGCCACTCTATGGTTGCTACGCCTACGCCAATGAAAGCCGGGCGCGCTACCTGGAGCGCCTGGTCAAGTTTGCTGGGGCGCCGTTCGAAAAGGCGTTCCTGTTGTCAGCGGGCACCGAGGCGACCGAGGGTGCGCTGAAACTCATGCGTATGCACGGACAGAAGCAGGGCAAGCGTCGCCGCGGCATTGTTTGCATTGAAGGCAACTGGCATGGGCGCACGTTGGGAGCGCAGATGATGAGCAGCAACCTGGTGCAACGAGACTGGATCGGTTACCAGGATGCAGATATTCATCACATCCCGTTCCCCTACCCATGGGCGCTTAATGGCCGCACGCCGGAAGAGTTCCTGCAACAAGGGTTGGACGCATTAAAGGCCCGTGGTGTAGATATTTCGCAGGACATTTGCGGGTTCATGCTGGAGACGTTCCAGGGTTGGGGTGCGGTTTTCTATCCGGTCGAATTCGTGCAGGCGATCGAGAAGATCTGCCGGACCAACGGAATTCTGCTGACCTTTGATGAAATGCAGTCCGGTTTTGGCAGGACCGGCCGGGCATTCGGATTCCAGCACTATGGTGTGGTGCCCGACCTTATCTGCTGTGGCAAGGGCATGGGCGGCGGTGTCCCACTGTCGGGCGTGCTGGGCCGCGCTTCCATCATGGATTTGCCGGATGTTGGCAATATGAGCAGCACCCATTCCGCCAATCCGCTGGTTTGTGCGGCGGGCTTGGCCGTTATTGAGGAACTGGAGGGCCGGGACCTGATTGCCGAAACTGCGCGCAAGGGTGAGTTGCTGTTTGGTGCACTGGAGCGACTGAAGCAGCAGTTCCCGAGTCGTATTTCGCATTTGCTGGGGCGCGGACTTATCGCTTCGGTCCTGTTCAAGCATCCCGAAACAGGTGCTGCGGATGGCTCTTTTACCAGTGCGGTAGCGGAACTGTGCATGCAAAAGGGGTTGCTGGTGGTGCATACAGGCCGCGAGTCGATAAAAATCGGCCCGCCCTTGACCATCGCGGACGAGGCTTTGCTGGAAGGCGTGGCGGTGCTTGCCGAGGCGGTTGCAGAGGTCGCTGCGCGATGATCACGCAAATACGTCACACCGGCTTGGTTGTCGCCGATCTGGGGGCTGCCTTGCATTTCTGGCGTGATGTTCTGGGGTTCCGGGTGGTGCGTCAGATGGAAGAGGCAGGGGGCCATATCGATGCGATGATGGGGCTCAAGGATGTCCGTGTTACCACGGTAAAAATGGTGGCTCCGGACGAGCGGATGATTGAATTGCTTCACTTCGTTTCCCATCCGGATCAGCCAGCATGGACGGGAACACCATTCTCGACCGGTTTTACCCATGTGGCCATGACCGTTCCTGACCTGGATGCGACATGCGGCAGACTTTCAAAGGAGGGAGTCACCTTTTTTGCGCCGCCGCAGATGTCGCCGGATAGCGGTGTGAAAGTTACCTACGGAAGAGGCCCGGAAGGTGTGCTTCTTGAATTGGTTGAGGTATTGAGGCCATGATGTCAAAAAAGCAGTCGGATACGCAGTTGGGTGGTGCCGTGTCTTGCCCGCTTTGCTCCGGCAAGGGTGATAAAACACTGGCCGCAGAACTGCGACGCGGATCAGGGCAGGTCCACTACTGTGCGCAGTGCGATCACGGGTTTTTGGTTGCTGCCCCACTTGTGGATCCAAAACTGTATTACGCTGAAAGCTATCGCAAAGAGTATTCGCACAATGCCGATGCCGCTGCGACCAATGCCCGCGAATTGTTTGAGGTGTACAGCAATTACCAGCGAGATCGTTTGCGAATGGTTACTCCATTGCTGGGGCCGCAAACACGCTTGCTTGAGGTTGGCGCCTCGTCAGGCCAGTTCTTGGTACACGTCAAGGACCAGGTCGCCGAAGTCAATGCTATCGAACTGGATAAAGCCTGCTGTGCCTATGTGAAGTCTGAACTTGGAATCGCTGCGGATGACGAGTTGCTGGAACATTCGGTCTTTGCCAGCAAGACGTACGATGTGGTTTGTGCTTTCCAGGTGATGGAGCACGTCGGTGACCCCGTGGCATTTCTCGAGGGGTTGCGAGCGGCTACCAAGGAAGGCGGTCACATTTTTGTTGAGGTACCCAATATTGCAGACCCATTGCTGTCAATATGGGATGTTCCGACATACCACAAGTTCTATTACCACTCGGCGCATTTGCATTATTTTTCAGAGGCGTCCCTGCGGTTGGTCGCCGAGCGTGCCGGGTTTTCCGCAGATGAAATTGAGGTGCTGCCGACACAGGATTACAACCTGTTGAACCATCTGCACTGGATCATGAACGACGGGCCACAAGCCAATTGCCATATCGGATTGAGCGAGATAACGCTGGCTGGCGTAGACACGGAAATAGCGCAATGGCTCACTCAGGAAATGCGCGCGTTAAATGAAAAGTACGTCTCGAAATTAATAGAGAAGAACAAGACGTCCAATCTGATGTTGAGGTTGAGAAATGGCAACTAGGATCGGCTTTATGCAGGGACGACTGTCACCGCTGGTTGGTGGGCGAATCCAGGCATTTCCCTGGGATGCGTGGCGCAATGAGTTCGAGGCAGCGGCCAAATGCTGCATTTCACTAATGGAGTGGACGCTCGATCAGGAGCGCCTGTATGACAATCCGCTACTGACTGCCAGTGGGCAGGTTGAGATTCGGAATCTGTGCCAGCGCCATACTATTGGCATCCCCTCGCTGACAGGGGATTGCTTTATGCAGGCGCCTTTCTGGAAAGTGGAGGGGCAGGTCGCGCTTAATCTGAAGCGGGATTTTCTGGCGATTGTGGATGCCTGCTCCGCAGTTGGCATCAGGATGCTGGTGGTTCCGCTTGTCGATAACGGACGCCTGGATACGCGTGATCAGGAGAAGGTACTGATCGAGTTCCTGATGCACCATGTCGGAACTTTCCGGATGCGTGACGTCCGTATTATTTTTGAATCGGACTTCTCACCAGCAGAACTGGCGCGATTCATTGGACAACTGCCTGCGGATTCGTTTGGCATAAATTACGACATCGGCAACAGCGCAGCGCTCGGATTTCAACCCTTGGAGGAGTTTGCGGCATACGGCGACAGGATTGTGAATGTCCATGTCAAGGATCGCCTGCTGGGCGGCACGACGGTCCCGCTCGGTACCGGGAGAGCCCAATTTGGCCTGGTATTTTCGGAATTGGCCAGGCTGGCATACCGCGGAAAATTCATCCTGCAAACCGCCCGTGCGGCGGATGGTGACCATGCGCATGTTTTGCAGCGGTACAGAGATATGACCCTGCAGTGGATGTTCGAGGCGGGCCTTCCTGACGACGTGACTTAAGTCGGTTTTTCAAATGGACCTTCAATTTGCCGGCAAGTCGGCGCTTATCACCGGATCGTCAAGGGGCATTGGGCTGGCGATTGCGCAAACACTGCATGGGGAAGGTTGCCGTGTTGTATTGAACGCCCGCCATGCGCCGGATTTGCAAGCGGCTGCGGAGGGTTTGCCCGGGTCTCTGGCCTTGACCGGAGATGTAACCGACCCACAGGTTGCACAGCTTGTGGTGCGACAGGCGGAAGAAGCATGCGGCGGACTGGACATTCTTGTTTGCAATGTGGGCAGTGGACGCTCTGTGCCGCCAGGCCAGGAGCAGGCACAGGAGTGGCAACGGGTATTCGCACTGAATTTGTGGAGCGCCACCAATACCATAGAAGCGGCGCGCGCTGCGCTGGTGCGAAGCCGTGGCAGCATTGTGTGCGTGTCGTCCATCTGTGGAAGTGAAGTGATTCCAGGCGCACCGGTGACATACTCCGTGGCCAAGGCGGCATTGCATGCATATGTGCGCGGAATCGCGCGCCCCCTGGGGGCAGATGGCGTGCGGATTAACGCAGTTGCGCCAGGCAATATACTGTTTGACGGATCAGTCTGGTCGCGGAAAATGGCTGAAGATGAGCAAGGTGTGCAGGATATGCTTCGCCAAAATGTCGCGCTCTCCCGCCTGGGGTCACCACTGGAGGTTGCCCGGATGGTTGCGTATCTGGCATCTCCAGTAGCAAGCTTCGCCACTGGAGCGATCTGGACACTGGATGGTGGCCAGTCGCGCAACTGATGACAACCTGAAAGAAAGTTCTGATGGCATTCGAAAAATATTCACTTGTGGGCAAGCGTGCATTGATAACCGGTGCCGCAGGGCTGCTGGGTATGGAACACGCAGCCGCATTGCTTGAGAGCGGGGCAACGGTCGTCCTGACGGACATTGGACACGGCGCACTTGAATCAGCCAAACTGAAATTAGCAAAGACTTTTGATGTGGACCGGATTCTGACGGCGGTCATGGATGTCTCGAGTCCGGAGGCGGTTAGCGATGTTGCCGCGGATATAGGTCGACGCCTAGGGTATATCAGCATACTTGTGAACAATGCGGCGATTGATCCCAAAGTGCAAGGTGAGCAGGGGATGGTCGAGTCGTCACGGCTGGAGAATTTCCCACTGGAGCAATGGAATCTGCAGGTGGCAGTCGGCCTGACCGGCGCGTTTATTTGCAGCCAAGTATTCGGAACGGAAATGGCTACACAAGGGCAGGGTGGGGTAATCCTGAATATTGCATCTGACCTGTCTGTTTTTTCCCCCGACCAGCGGCTTTATCGAAAGCCGGACTTGCCCGATGACATGCAACCAGTAAAACCGGTTACCTATTCCGTCATCAAGGCCGGACTAATCGGGTTGACCCGGTATCTGGCAACTTACTGGGTGGGCAAGGGTATTCGTGCAAACGCGCTGTCGCCAGGGGGCGTCTACACCAATCAGGGTGATGAATTTGTCCAGCGCCTGTCAGCATTGATTCCGCTGGGGCGGATGGCCGGACGGGATGAGTACCGTGCTGCGATTCAGTTCCTGTGCTCAGATGCGGCGTCATACATGAACGGACAAAATGTGGTCATGGATGGAGGTCGGTCGGTGTGGTGAGCCGGTTGCTCATCACTACCGCATTGGAGGAAACCTGGCGCCCTGATGAGCCTGTGCTGTTCCTTGGCGAATGGTGCCGCCGATATGCGCGCAGGGAGCAATGGCAGGGAATGGATGCAGTGGTCGCGGCCTACCACTGGGATGACCGGGAAAAAATGGAACGGGACTACGCCTACCTGGCAGAGTTGCATGAATCATTGCTGGAGCTGCTGACTAGACAGTTAAATCGTATTCACTTGGTCGCGCACAGTCCACGGTACTGGAGAATTCTGCTGGGACCTTGGTTGGGATACTTTGTCCAGATAGTGTTCGATCGTTGGTCGTCAATCCAGTCCGTGCTCTCTCACTATGGCCCACTGGAAACCGTTGTTCTGACCGTGCCGGTCAATCATCTGATTCCCAACGATATGACGGAGTTTCATACGTTGTATACCGATGAGACTTGGAATCATCACATCTATGCCGAAATCATTCGGCGCTATGACAGCATACGCTGCCATTTGCAGAAGCCGGGCAATCGCGCACTTGCGCCACCAATCAGCCGCAGTGAGGGACTTCTGACACGGCTGAAAGGTCGGATGGTAAAAATGTACGCCCGACTCGCCGGGGCATTTGTCGGTGCGCGGGATGTTTTCCTGATGACTACCTACTTCCCCTGGTGGGTAGAACTGGCGGTACAGCTTCGGCTTGGGCAATTTCCACAGCGCTGGACCTATGCGGCAAGTGAGCCGGTCTTACCTAATGCAGCCTGGCGGCAGTGGAGTCTTGTTGCCGATGGTGATACCGAATTTGAGCAGTGCGTCAAGGCGCTGCTGGTGGCGCATATGCCGACCTGTTATCTGGAAGGATACCGGAGCCTGCTTGCGCAATCACAATGCCGGGGCTGGCCAGTACAGCCTAGAATAATTTTCAGTAGTAACGCCTTTAATTCGGACGATGTTTTCAAAATCTGGGCTGCAGAAAATATGGAACGCGGCAGCGTCCTGCTGGCCGGTCAGCACGGTGGACATTATGGCGTGGGCCGCTGGTCTTTCAATGAAGACCATGAAATAGCCATTTGCGATCATTACATGTCCTGGGGCTGGAGGAAGCCGGGATGCAGCAAAATTCTGCCTTTCGGGCAGATAAAAACAAGGCGTGCCGGTCGGCCAACTGCTGCTGCGAATGCCAGGGGCTTGTTGGTTACCTGCACGACTCCGCAATACAGCTATTTCATGTTCAGTTCCATGGTGGCGTCGCAGTGGCTGCACTATTTTGACCAGCAGTGCCGGTTTGTGGAAGGTCTGCGGGAAACGGTACGGCAGTCATTTACCGTTCGAAAGTACCCAATTGACTACGATTGGAGCCAGCAGCAGCGCCTGCAGGATAGCTGCCCTGATGTGGTCATTGATGATGGTCGCAGCGACATTGGGGACGTGATGCGCACGTGCCGCCTGTATGTGTCTACCTATAATGCGACCACCTATCTGGAATCGATGGCCATGAATATTCCCACGGTCATATTCTGGGATCCCTGCCATTGGGAATTGCGGAAGGAGGCGGTTCCATATTTCGAAGAGCTGGCGCGTGTAGGCATCTTCCATGCCACACCAGAATCTGCGGCCTCACATGTTAACCAGATCTGGAACAATGTCGAAGCTTGGTGGCAGGGCGAAGGAGTCCGCCGCGCGGTGGCGCAATTCCAGCATAACTTTGCACGAAAGGTTGAACACAAGACGGCTAGCCTGCATGCGCTGCTCAAGAGCGTCATGAAGCGTTAATAGGACAGGGCGCGCGGAAAGTAGAAAAAGTCGGCCGCAATGCGTGGGAGAAAGTCGCGCTCGGCGCCCACAGGAATCTACACTCACTCGTTTCGTTGTACCGGCTTCTATTGCCCCAACTCCTTGGGACCGGGCGTTTCCACTTCCTTGCCACTGAGGAATAAATAAGATGCCATGCAAGGGATGCCCATGGCAGTCATCGCACTGGATGACTGAACGGTTTTGTGATGAATCACCCCAATACTAGGCGCGCGTTGACATGCGCGATGCGCGCAGATATGTGTGTAGTGTGTGCCGCAGGTAGTTGCTGTCTGTAATCTGGATGCCTACTCTGTCGGTCGTTAAGGCGTCTCGCTGGTCTTATCTGGAAGTTTGTCAGGTAAGATCACAAATAATTTTTCAAATTGGGCGGGATAGCTTACCTACGCGCGAATACTGTCGCTGTGCCAAATTTGAAATATGGTGCGAATATCGAAAACCGACGAGCGAGTGTATTTTTGCTTTCTATGAATCCTGGTGACGTAAATATGAATATGAAACTGACGTTGAGAAAGGTACTGGTGAGAATAATTGATTCTCTTGCGGATACCTTTGTCGGGAAATATTTTTATCCCTTGTTCGCGTACGCAGTCATGCGCAGGGTGACCCTGGTTCAGGGAACATCGGGACTGAAGTTTTTTGTTCCGAATTCGGTCAACCGATACCGGGCTGAGACATTTCTGACGAAGGAGCCCGAAACCTTAGAGTGGCTTGATAGGATACCCGCAGGTAGTGTGGTGTGGGATATCGGCGCCAATGTCGGTCTTTACACCTGCTATGCCGCCAAGGTTCGGAAGTGCCGCGTGTTTGCCTTTGAGCCGTCGGTCCTGAATCTGGAGCTTCTGGCGCGAAATATCTATGCCAATGACCTGTGTGAGTTGGTCACTATTGTTCCACTCCCGCTATCGGATAAATTGAGTTTCAACACCTTGAATATGTCCTCGATCGAATGGGGAGGCGCAAAATCGACTTTCAAAGAAAATTATGGGCATGATGGCCGCCATATGACACCTTTGCTTAAGGTCCCGACTATCGGGTTGTCCATGGTAGAGATGGTTGGATTGCTGAAAATTCGGCAGCCGGACTATATAAAAATGGATGTGGATGGTATCGAGCATTTAATCCTGGGCTCCGGAGGTACTGTTCTGCGGTCCACTAAAGAGGTTTTGGTGGAAATTAATGATGACTTCCAAGAGCAGGCTGATTTAGCACGCCGGCACTTGTTGAAGGCGGGTTTCCAGATGGTGGAAAAACGCCATGCAGTGGAATTTGACGAATCTGAAACAGCCATTGCCACAACGTTTAATCAGATATGGGTCAAGGCTGAACATGCATGAAAACGGGCGTAAACTGAGGGTTGGCATTGCGGGGTACGGTGTAGTGGGCAAGCGCCGTCATGCCTGCATCAACAAGCGAACGGATATGGAGGTTGTCGCAGTCTGCGACCGAACATTCCCTGGCGGCGGGAGGCTGGTTGAGGGCATCAACGTTCACAATAGCTACCAGGAGATCCTCAAAGAGTCCCTAGATGTATTGTTTGTTTGCATGACCAATGACATGGCGGCCGATGTCACCATTGCCGCCCTAGAGAAGGGACTGCATGTATTCTGTGAAAAGCCTCCGGGGCGCTATGTCGAAGACATTACTCGGGTGATCCGTAGCGAAAAGGCTCATCCTGATCTGAAGCTAATGTACGGGTTCAACCACCGCTACCATGAGTCGGTGGTGGAGGCGCTGCGTATCGTGCGTTCCGGCGAGATGGGCAAGGTCATCAGCATGCGCGGCGTATACGGAAAATCCAAGCTGATCACGTTCAATCAGCCCGACTGGCGCGTCAAGCGCGATATTGCCGGAGGTGGCGTGTTGCTGGACCAGGGTATCCATATGGTGGATCTGATGCGTCTGTTTGCCGGCGAATTTTCTGAGGTCCACAGTTTCATATCCAACAGCCACTGGGGCTATGACGTTGAAGACAATGCCTATGCGCTGATGCGTACCGCATCCGGCGTGGTCGCAATGTTGAATTCCTCCGCCACGCAATGGCGGCACCGGTTTAATCTGGATATCACCCTCGACAATGGCAGCGTAATACTGGGTGGTATCCTGTCTGGGTCAAAGAGTTATGGGGCCGAAACGCTGATCGTGGTGCATGCGGACCCGGATGAGGACAATGGTGACCCGCTCGAGCAGCTGACCCGCTACAACCGAGACCCATCCTGGGACGAAGAGGTCAGTCGTTTTGCCGATTGCATTTGGACCGGGACGGCGGTTGGGAGCGGCTCCTCCCAGGATGCATTGAATACAATGCGGCTCGTCTACAAAATTTACCATGCGGATCCCCAGTGGCGTGAGCGTTACGCCATTGCTGACCCGGATGCCGTTCCCCATGAATAATCTTGACCGTCTTTTTTCCAAGGATGCAGCAGCCTTTGCCCGGTCCTACTTTGACTACCTGGGTGAGGTTCTGCGTGGCATTGATGTCGACGCGGTCGCGCGTTTCGCACAGACCCTGCTGGCGGCCCGCGAGAGCGGCGCGACGGTGTACTTCATCGGCAACGGTGGCAGCGCTGCAACCTCCAGCCATTTTGCCAATGACCTGGCCATCGGCACCAACTCGTACGACAAGCCGTTCCGGGTCGTGAGCCTGACAGACAACCAAGCAATCATCACCGCCATTGGCAATGATTTTGGCTATGAAGAGATATTCGTCCGGCAGTTGCAGGTACTGGCCAGGCCGGGTGACGTGCTGGTTGGCATCTCCGCTTCGGGCAATTCGCCAAACCTGGTCAAGGCTTTTGAGTTTGCCAAAGGACTGGGTGTCAAGACGGTTGCCATCACGGCATTTGACGGCGGCAAGATGAAGGTCATGGCGGATGACGGCATTCACGTGCCGACTGCGCCGAAAGAATACGGCCCCGCTGAGGATGCGCACATGGTGCTGGACCACTTGCTTGGCGCTTACCTGATACGCATGGTGAAATGTGACTGATACGTCTGCGGGCGCCACGGGGCTGGCGCCAAAACGGGTCTTGGTGACAGGTGCCACCCGCGGCATAGGCAAAGCCATTGCCCAGGAGTTCCGGCGCAATGGCGCCTACCTGGTTGGCGTGGGTACGGCAGCACGCGAAGAAATGGATTGGCTGGACGAATTCATTGCCTGCGATTTTTCCCGGCTGGATGCCATTGAGGATTGCGCCCGTCAACTCCGGACGCTGGATATCGACGTTCTTATCAACAACGCCGGCATTAACAAGAATCAGCCATTTGAAGAAATATTAGCGGCAGATTTCCTGCAGATTCAGCAGATCAACGTGGTTGCGCCGCTGATGTTGTGCCAGGCGGTTTTGCCAGGCATGCGGCTTCGCCGATGGGGCCGGATCGTGAACCTGTCCTCTATCTGGGGCAAGATCAGCAAGGCGCACCGAGCCTCCTATTCGGCCAGCAAATTTGCGCTGGATGGCATGACGGCAGCGCTGGCCGCCGAGGTCGCGCCCGACGGGGTACTTGCGAACTGCGTCGCCCCCGGCTTTACCGATACCGAACTGACCCAGCGTATGCTGGGGCACCAGGGCGTCCTGGAGCTGGTGGCGCAAGTCCCATTGGGCAGACTGGCCAGCGTCGACGAAATCGCCCGTTTGGTTTGCTGGCTTGGCAGCGAGCAGAATTCCTATATCTCGGGACAGAACATCGCCATTGACGGAGGTTTTACCCGTGTTTGAACCGTTGCATATCCAGTCCCACAAGGGGGTGTATAGCGCAGAATTCCAGACCGAAGACTGGAGTTTGCTGGGCGCTGCCGCGGTCCCTGGAGCCCATTTTCTGATCGATGCCAGGGTGGCGCAGTTGTATGCGCGGCAACTGGCGCCACTGCTGCAATCGCCAACAGCCGTCCTGATCGAAGCGGTTGAGGACAACAAGTCGTATGAACGGGTTGGCAAGGTCATTGAGAAACTTATCGCCAACGGCATACGCCGGCAGCACAAGCTGGTGGCCATTGGTGGCGGCATCATTCAGGACATCACCTGCTTTATTTCCAGCACGCTGTTGCGTGGAATCCCCTGGGAGTTCTATCCGACGACGCTGCTGTCGCAGGCGGACTCCTGCATTGGCTCCAAGAGTTCCATCAACATGGGCGAGATAAAGAATATTCTCGGAACCTTCAATCCACCGCAGCGGGTGGTGATTCTGACGGGTTTCCTGGCCACGCTGGATGCGCGGGATATGCGCTCGGGCATTGGTGAAATGCTCAAAGTCCATACCATTGCCGGCCCAATTGCCTTCGATGCCATCGCTGCGAATTACGATGCCATGCTTGGCGATCAGCGGGTATTGCTGGAGTATGTGCGCAACTCGCTTCTGATTAAAAAGCGCTACATCGAAGAAGATGAATTCGATCGTGGCATTCGCAACATCTTTAACTATGGCCACAGCTTTGGCCATGCCATCGAATCGGCGACCCATCACGCCATACCGCATGGGATTGCAGTAACGATCGGGATGGATATTGCGAACTTTGTGGCAACTCGTCGAGGAATGCTGGCGGCCGGTCATTTTGACCGGATGCATCCGGTGCTAAAGAATAATTACCAAGCGTTTCAGACAACATCCATCCCCCTGGATAAGTTGCTTGGCGCACTAGCCAAGGACAAGAAAAATACGTCCGAGCAACTGGGACTGATCTTCCCGGTCGGCGAATCTGCCGCGGTGGAGCGCGTATTCGTGACGCCGGACGGTGCGTTCCGTGCGGATCTCGAAGCCTATTTTGAACAGGTACTGTCATGAACAATACTGACGTAGTTGGCGTCTGTTCGCGTTCTTTTTCCGCCAACCCTGTATTGCGCGGGGAGTTGCTGGCGCGCTATAGCAAGGTCAAGTTCAACGACGCCGGACTTTCGCTGGCCGGCGATAGCCTCGTCGAGTTCCTGAGTGGTTGCGACAAGGCCATCACCGCCCTTGAGACAGTCGACGAATCTGTGCTCGCGCGCCTGCCGGCGCTGAAAGTTATCGGCAAATATGGTGTCGGCCTGGACATGATCGACAAGGTTGCAATGCACCGCCTTGGCAAGCGGTTGGGCTGGACTGGTGGTGTCAACAAGCGTTCTGTATCCGAACTGGTGATCGCCTTTGCCATATCCTTGCTGCGCCATGTTCCTGTCGTGAACCAAGAAGTCCGCTCGGGGGTCTGGCGCCAGACCGTCGGGGGCCTGCTCACCGGGCGCGTGGTGGGTGTGGTCGGCTGCGGGCACGTTGGCAAGGATCTGGTGAAATTACTGCGGGCCTTTGACTGCAAGGTGCTGGCCCACGACATCCTATCCTTTCCCGACTTCTACCGTGACCACGCGGTGGTCCCCGTTTCGCTGGAAGAGCTGTTGAGCCAGTCTGATATCGTGACGCTCCATGTGCCGCTGGACGCCAGCACGCAAGGCATGCTGTCGGCGCAACGGCTGTCCATGATGAAACGTGGCGCGGTGCTGATCAACCTGGCCCGCGGCGGCCTGGTGGACGAGGCCGCCTTGAAGTACGTTTTGCGTGAGCGCCATTTGCAAGCCGCTGCTTTTGACGTGTTTGCGCAGGAACCGCCGAAGGACAAAGAACTACTGGATCTTCCCAATTTCCTGGCGACACCCCATATAGGAGGCAGTGCACAGGAAGCCATACTGGCCATGGGACGCTCGGCGATCCACGGGCTGGACGAGCATTTTGCATTGGACGCCCAGGGGCGCATGCTGACTGGAGAAAACTCGTGACCATTCGCCCGCGTCAGTCGTTGCTTAATCCTGAACTGGTTCGCCCCCACGCCCTGGGCTCCGTGCCAAGGGATCCGCAGGCGCTTTGGCTGGACAAGAACGAGAACCTGGACCCCGAGTTGCTGGCGCTGACGCAGCAAGTGATGGGGCGGGTCTCGCAGTCTGCGCTGGCCACATATCCTGAAGCTGGCCAGTTTTACCGTCGTCTGGCGACCTGGTTGCAGGTTGAACCCGAATGTCTGCTGCTGACTCCTGGCAGTGATGGCGCAATCCGCCTGGCCTTCGAAGCGTTTATCGATGCCGGTGACTGCGTGGTTCACACGCAACCGACCTTTGCGATGTACCCTGTTTATTGCCAGATGTTTGGCGCCAGTGCGCATGCCATTGGCTATACGGATGGCCCTGACGGTCCCGCGCTGGCACTGGACGCATTGTTTTCGGCGGTCAGGAATTTGCGTCCCAAGCTGGTCTGCCTGCCCAACCCAGATAGTCCCACAGGAACGGTTCAGGGTGCAAAGGTGTTAGCCAAGTTGCTGCGCGAATGTGAGGACGCCGGCAGCGTGCTGCTGATTGACGAGGCCTACCATCCTTTCTATGAGTGGACCGCTATGCCCTGGGTCCGTCACTCTCCCAATCTGGTGGTTGCCAGGACTTTTGCCAAGGCCTGGGGCGTCGCGGGACTGCGCGTCGGTTACCTGGCTGCGCAGCCGCAAACCGCGGCGTTGTTGCACAAATTGCGGCCCATGTATGAGGTCAGCACGGTAGCCACCGAATTCATGTCGCTCCTGCTGGAGCAGGAGCCGGTCATGCGTCAGTCGGTGCAGCGGATACTGACTGGCAAGGCCCGTTTCGCGCAGCGCATGGAGGGGCTGGGCTTGCGCGTATTGCCGACCCATGGCAACTTCCTCCACGTGAATTTCGGCCCTGCCGCCCCGCGCGTGCACGCTGCGCTCAAGGGTAAGGTGTTGTACCGCGAGAGTTTTTCCATGCCCGGACTTGCGGGTTTCTGCCGTTTCAGCATGGCACCCGCAGAGGTGCTGGAGCCGGTTATTCAGTTGATAGAGAGTGCCTTCGGAGAAGCGTTATGAGCAATGGTAATGTTCGTGTCGGCATCATTGGCTGCGGGAGAATCTCCGGCCACCATTGCCGTTCTATCGTCGCCACCCCCGGCGCGGAGTTGGTTGCCGTGTGCGATCTGGATATTGCCAAAGCCAATGCATACCGGGATGAATTCGGCGCTCTGGCGTATGACAACTACCACCAGATGTTGCGTGACAACCCGTCCATCAATACGGTCGCGATCGTGACGCCGTCGGGCATGCACTGCGAGCATGCACTGGAAGTCATGGAGCGTTATAAAATGCATATCATCGTCGAGAAGCCGACCTTCATGAAGCCGTCCCAGGTCAAGCAGGCCTACGTGGCGGCGCATAAGTCGGGCGTGCGCATATTTCCGGTGTTCCAGAACCGGCATAACCTCGCGGTGCAACGCGTACTTAGGGGCTTGCGCGACGGAGAGCTGGGGGCCATCCGATCCGCCGCCGTGCGGGTGCGCTGGTGCCGGCCCCAGCGCTACTATGACCTCGCACCTTGGCGCGGGACCTTTGCCATGGACGGCGGCTGCCTGACCAATCAGGGCGTGCACCATATAGACCTGTTGCGCAAGCTCGGTGGCGAAGTGGTGCGGGTGTGCTCCACGCACCGGACACTGGGCGCGCAGATCGAGGTCGAAGACACCGCCGCGGCAGTTTTTGAGTTCGCCGGTGGCGCAATCGGAAACCTGGAGGTCACGACGGCTGCACGCCCGGTGGATTACGAAGCCAGCCTCTCGCTGGTGTGCGAGAAAGGATTGGCGCAGATTGGCGGCATTGCAGTCAATGAGCTTCAAATCTACACCCCCGAGCCGGCCGCCTGCGCAGTCAATTCGGAAGACTTCTCCGGCAATGTCTATGGCAACGGGCACCGGCAGCTGTATGCCGAGATCGTTGCTGCATTGACGAGCGGGGCCGCTTTCGCTGCCGATTACGAGGATGTGCTGGCCTCCATGCGTTTGCTCAATGCGTTTTACCGATCGGATGAAAGCAATAGCTGGGTGCAAGTAAATGATGCGCAGGAAAGCACTCGTCTTGGGTGTGCTGTTGAAGAGCTGGCGAATTTGTATCGCACGGCTGATATTTGATGGTTTGTTTTAGCTCATCGCAGTCGCAGATCCTGCGCAGAGGCGCTAGCCTGCTCTGTCTCTCCATACTAGCCGGACTCTCCTGCTATTTCTGGGAACAATCGCAGCAAAACCGGTTGCAGTGTTTCGAGGCAGCATTGGAAGTCCCGCTGACCGCCCGTTCTGACATCATGCAGCTTTACGCCCAGTCGCCGTTTGATAAGACGGAAATTAAGTTTCCCGCTGCCGAAATTTCGACCCGATATGTGTTGAGACTCTGGGTTGATCGTGAGCAGGACGGAGCAAAGGTCCGTAATTCATTGCAGCAGTATCTCGATACCTTCTACATTAGCTCAGACAAGAGCCGTGCAATGATGTTGAGTGCTGAGGGATTTGCTCTAGGCAATTTGAATGCGGAGTTGTCTGCCAAGAGCTTCGAGTTGAACTATTTGCGGAAAAATTACCCGCAGTTACGCCAGACGCGGATTGCTTTGTTGCACGATGATATTCAAGTATTGAGTGCTGCTATTGATATCAAAAATCGCACAATATTGTCAGCAATAAGTCAGAACAAGGTTGTGATACATGAGTTCGAGCCTGTATCCCCAAGTAATTTGACACGCGCGAGTCTACAACGGAGTCTTTTGGTCGCCCTGGCCATCGCTCTTGTGCAGCTGATCTGGTTACAGCAGAGTACTGCGAAACATGCGCCAAACTGAACGAGCCGGTCTATGGGCCCAGGGCTTGTTGCTGGGTGGGCTTGTCTTATTGCCCCACCAGGCATTTTTGCATTCGCTGTTTGCGCTAGAAATCCTAGGCAAGAATTTTTGGTTGGTTTTTTTTCTAGGGCTTTCCCTCTTGAGTATGGTCATGGTAGTTATGCTGTCTGGTGGCGTCCGGGAGCGCAGGGCCCTGCTAGTCGCCGCACTGTTGTGGGCGTTGGGTGGCTGGTCTGGCCTGTATTGGCCTGAGGCTAATATCGTAGAAGTCGTGGTAAATACTAGGCCTCTATTTATGTTGCCACTGGCATTACTGGCAGGTAGGGTCGCTGCTGGTGACGCATGTTTTCAGCAAAGGTTATTGTTGTTGATAATTGCGCAAGGAGTGCTTCAGTCGGTTGTCGGCCTCCTGCACATATCGTTGTTTCCGCAGGTCGTGACCGGTACCTTCGCACATCTGCGTGGACTAGCCTTTTTTGTTTCGGATGAATGGCCGTTGTATACCAGTCGAGAGGCCGGGACATTGGGTAATCCGTCTGCCTACGCGGAGATCATAGTACTCGGGGCATTTGCCAGCTGCTACTTCTTAACAGGGCGAAAATATCGATTGAGCATGCCCAATGACTGGGTTCAATTTCTGGCAGTTTGGTTGCTCTTAATGGTCGCAGTTGTTCCTTCCCTGTCCCGTGTGAGCTTGGTGTTTGTGTCCCTGCCGTTTCTTGTCGTGTTGCAGATGCATTTGGGTTGTAACTCGCCCACTGACCGTCGGTTGCTGCTGGTTTTGGTATGTCTGGTATCTGTCGTTGTTTTGCTGATGTTATGGTTACAGTATCCCCAATTCATCACAAGATTCCGAGCGGAAGGCATGTATGGCCGAACGCAGAAAAATGCACTGATGACGTGGAGTCTGGTCGCTGATGCCAGCTATTTCATCTACGGACTGCCTGCCGAATTGATTAGAAGTCTTCGTACACCAGAGGGCATGCAATTTGGTGACAATTCATTTCTTCGTCTGGCAGCTGCCAGCGGGGTGCCCGTTTTCTGTGCCTGGTGTTTGTTAATTGCCCGCATCACAGGCTGGGGACGAATGCATGACATCGGATTTGTCCTTAAGAGCAGGTTGAATTGGTGTTTGTTGGTTTATCTGTTGCTGCTGCTTTATTTGGGTGACGTATTATTTAACGATGGCTGGTTGTTGATGATTGCCCTCCTGCTTGCCAGTCAGTGGCCCGCTTTGCAGGCGGCCTGTTTGCAAGACCAGGCAACTAAAATTTCAGCGAAAGGAAGTTCAATATGACCAAAATTTTCGGGATCGTGCCCGCTCGGATGGCCGCGTCACGCTTTCCAGGCAAGCCTTTGTTTCCCATTCTTGGTCGCCCTATGGTCGAGCATGTATTCCTGCGCGCGGCCATGTATGAGGGCTGGTCAAAACTCACGCTGGCAACCTGCGACGATGAAATCGCCAGTTTTGCTGCTGGCAAAGGCATTTCCTGCACTATGACTGGTTCGCACCATACGCGCGCGCTAGACCGCGTCGCGGAAGCCGTAGAGCGGATCGGGGAGAAGGTTGCGGATGACGACATCGTGGTTTGCGTGCAGGGTGACGAGCCCATGATGAGACCGGACATGATTAACGTGGTCATCGAGCCTCTCCTGGCTGACGCAAGCAAAGCCGGAACCATCTTAGCGATGCATATCGTGGACAAGGATATCTGGACCAATCCGGATACAGTCAAGCTGATACATAACGCGGACGGCGAGGTTCTTTATACATCGCGCGCGCCAGTGCCCTACTGCAAGGGTGAGTTCTCGGTGGACCTGATGGCGCGACGGATTTATGGCATTTTTGCATTCCGATGGAGATACCTGAAAATGTTTACAGAGCATCCGGAAACCAGGCTGGAGCAACTGGAAGCTTGTGACAGCAATCGTATCCTTGACATGCCTTTCAGACAGCATATCGCGCCTTATCCCAATTTCCCTTCTTATTCGGTAGACAGTCCAAGCGACATCGCTCTCGTTGAAAAGTACATGCAGGGCGACGAGTTATGGGGGAGCTATAAATAGGATGAGTGCAGTCATCTCCAATATTGGACACATGATTGACTGGATGTCGGCATACCTTTTTCCGCACGGCAACCAGTGGGGGCATTTCTTCTCTCAGAGCGATCGGTGATCGATGTGCCTAATCCCAGAGCAGAAGGCCAGTTCCTGTATGTCGGCTGCGATAGCAGCAGAATTGGCCTAGCCTTGCAGAAGCGCGTGCCAGACGAAGTGGCCGGTTCGATAGAAAAGCATTTGCCTGATGGCGTTGCGCTCCTTCTGGTTGGTGGCGCTTGGTGAACTTTGCTGGGCTGATTTGGGATCTACCAGGAGACTGCCCTCATTTTGAAGGCCTGGTGTTGCATTGGCGATCATTGGCTCCACCCGGGGGGGGCATTTCCATACCCGCGTATTTGGAAACTCATGCCGTCAGTATTCGGCAGAAATACTTGGCCTTTGTTTATGAGCTGGGGGAGTTGCAGGTTGCAGGCCAAACTGTTAGCCAGCACCTGCAGGATGACGCGGGGAACAATTTTTGGTGGATGGGGCTGATTGCGGAAAAGAGCCCGTTCAAGACCCCAGAGATTTACCAGGCTCTACGCCTTCTGGCACTAGAGCAGCAGTTGATAAGCGCACCGCCCTGCACACTGGAATTACGCAGTAACGATGTCGGGCTGGCCGCCTCGATAAAGGCGCTTTGTTTGCGGCTCCGAATTCCATTCACTTGTAAGCTGCAGCCGCGGACTGGCGGCGCCCTGCTCCAACGTTTGCGCCAGTCGAAACTTTGGGCTGACTGGTTGCAGGCTTCACTGTTTGTCCTGCTGTACATCTGGCGCCGCTGGGCATTGAGCCGTATTCGCCCGCTGCAATGGCATCAAGGGGATAACGCGGTATTTTTCGGTTCTTATTTTGCTCACCTAGACCTAGCGGCTGTCAGACAGGGGCGTTTTGAGTCTCGTCAATGGGGGGCTTTGCCCGATTTACTGGTCCAAAATGGCTTACGTCTGAACTGGCTACAGAACTACTGGCCCGGGGATGCTGCTGACAATTCTACCGTGGCATTAGCCTTGGCGCGCCGTTTCAATTTGGCTGCGTCATTGCAGGGGGTGCATGGTTTCGTTGACGCGTATCTGAGCGCGCAGGTTGTCGGCAGGGCCTTGCGTAGCTGGTTGTTTCTGTCTCGGAAGGCCCAGACCTTGCACAAGCTACCCGATTGCTTGCTTGCAAGCGGTAACGCTGCCTACCTTTGGCCTGTTCTGCAACCGGCTTGGCGTAGTTCACTTAAAGGGCGAGTGGCCATAGCGAATTGTCTTAACGTGCATCTTTTCGATGCCGCGATGCGAGATATGCCGCGCCAGTCACGTGGCTACTATCTTTTTGAGAATCAAGGGTGGGAGAAGGCGTTCCTGACTGCCTGGCGTAGGCACGGACATGGCAGCATTACTGGCGTGGTGCACTCCACCGTGCCGTTCTGGCATCTTTATTACGCCGAAGATCCACGCAGTCTGGAGCCAGGGATGCAACCCCAGCCGGATGCGATCGTCGTGAATGGCCCAGTGGCACGGCAGGCTCTGCTGGACCAGGGCTATCGCGCAAACCGCTTGGTTGCGGCAGAGGCATTGCGATACCAAGGGCTGGTTCAGGCCTCTTCGGAGGTGGCAGGTGCGGGGCTTGATCTGTCGAACGGGAGGCGCATTCTTATTGTTGGTGACATGGAACGTGACACGCTGCTTGCATTGCTGACAACCGTCCAAAAAGCGCAGAGAATGCTCCCGGCATGCTTTCATTTTGCCTTCAAGCCGCACCCAGCCTTTCATCTAGATCCGAAGCAGTCCGTGGGCTTGGATGTCCCAGTCGTTGGCGGGGCCTTGGCAGGCCTACTCAATAGTTACGACTGCGTGCTCGCCGGAAATAGCACTTCCGCCAGCGTGGACGCATTTTTGGCGGGGAAACCAGTGATAATCGCATGCTCAGGTTCGCACCTCAATCTGAGTCCGCTTAGAGGGCAGCCGGGGGTAACATTTTTTGAGTCGCCACAACAACTTGTGGAGTCGCTGCTAGGAGGCGGTAGTCGTCTTGGGCATTCCGGCAGACTAAACGAATATTTTTATTTGGAAGATGATTTGACGCAATGGAGAAAATTGTTGGGACTACCCACTTTTGCCAACGGGGCCGTTGCAATCAATGTGGATGGCAGTGATGGAGTCGTATCTGAGCAAAGTATTTAACGGCAGGTGCGTACTTGTCACGGGCCATACTGGCTTTAAGGGAAGCTGGTTGACTGCTTGGCTAAAGGTGTTGGGTGCCCGGGTGGTCGGACTGGCGCTGGATCCACCAACCCATCCCTCCCACTTTGTTGCCGCTCAAATGGCGCAGGGTGTTCAGGACCTGCGCGTCGACGTGCGTGATGCGCAGGCTGTTCGTGACTTGGTTAGGCGGGAGCAGCCGGATTTCGTATTTCATCTAGCAGCACAAGCGCTCGTTCGAAGCTCCTATCTCAATCCGCTTGAAACATGGCAGACCAATGTGATGGGTACACTGCATGTCGTGGAAGCATTGCGAGCGCTAGACAAGCCGTGCTCAGCAGTGATCATCACCAGCGACAAGTGCTATGACAACGTGGAGTGGGTCTGGGGTTACCGTGAGACTGACATGCTGGGCGGTCCAGATCCCTACAGTGCGTCCAAGGGGGCTGCTGAACTGGTCATCCGGTCACACGTGAAATCTTATTTTCAGGCCGATAGCAAGGTGCGCATTGCATCGGCCCGGGCTGGTAATGTTATTGGCGGAGGAGACTGGGCGGCGGACCGGATTGTGCCCGACTGTGTACGTGCTTGGTCTAAGGGCAATGTGGTTCAGTTGCGCAATCCCCATGCCACGCGGCCTTGGCAACACGTGCTCGAGCCTTTGGGTGGTTACTTAGCCTTAGCTGCGGCATTGGCCGTTCAGCCGGGGCTCCATGGAGAGGCTTTCAATTTCGGCCCGCCGGCGCAGCAAAACCACAGCGTTCTTCTGTTGGTCGAGCAGATGGCATTGCACTGGGAGCAAGTGCGATGGGAAGATGTTTCGCAATGCGCAAAGGGGCCGTATGAATCCGGCCTACTCAAGCTTAACTGTGACAAGGCGCTGCACCAGTTGCAATGGCGCGCGGTAATGGGATTTGAGGATACCGTGCGCTTGACCGCGCAGTGGTACGGTGCCTTCTACAGTGAACCCGAGCGGATTGCTCATGTAACCGCGAGCCAGGTAAAGACTTATTGCGACATGGCGCGGCACCAGGGGTTGGCATGGGCGCAGTAACCAGCGATGTACAAGTAACGACTTTGAAGCGGGTCGAGGTGATAGGCGGCGATGTATTGCATGGGATGAAGCAAAGCGATGCTGGCTTTACAGGCTTTGGCGAGGCATATTTTTCATGGGTGAATCCTGGTGTTGTCAAGGCATGGAAGCGACATCGGCGCATGACTATGAACTTGCTGGTTCCGGTTGGCAGCGTGCGTTTCGTTTTCTGGGATGGCCGGCCGGATTCGTTTCGCGAGGAAGTCATCGGGCTGGAGGCCCGCTATGTCCGTCTGAGCATTCCGCCGGGCCTTTGGTTTGGGTTCCAGGGGAGGTCCGCATCACCGAGCTTGGTATTGAATCTTGCAAGCATCGAGCACGACCAGTTGGAGGTGGATCGGTTGGCAATCGATGCGGTTAATTATGACTGGAGCTAAAGTATGAAAGTGGTCCTTCTGGCGGGCGGATTTGGTACGCGTCTCGCGGAATTCACCGATGTCATCCCAAAGCCCATGGTGCCCGTCGGCGGAAAGCCCATCCTGTGGCACATCATGACGACCTTTGCACATTTCGGCCACAAGAATTTTTATGTTGCCTTGGGTTACAAGGCTGCGGTCATTAAGGAATATTTCCTGAACTACCGGGCTCTGAACGCTGACTTCACGGTCAATCTGGCCACAGGCGTTGTGGCTCCGCACCAAGTTGACCCGGTCGACTGGCAGGTTACGTTGGTGCACACCGGTGACGCCTCCATGACCGGGGGGCGTGTCAAGCGTATGCGCGAGTATGTAGGCAACGAGACCTTCATGCTAACCTATGGCGACGGCGTCGCCAACGTAGACGTTGACGCGCTGCTCCGCTTCCACCGCCAGCACGGCAAGATGGTGACGGTAACAGCGGTACGCCCAGCGGCTCGCTTTGGCGAGCTCGGTATCGTCGACGACCGGGTAGAGTCCTTTAAGGAAAAGCCGCAGATGCATGAAGGCTGGATCAATGGCGGCTTCTTTGTGATGGAGCCCGCGTTCTTGGACCTGATCGAAGGCGATAGCACGTTGCTGGAGCGTGAGCCGCTTGAGACTGCCGCGCGTATGGGGGAGTTAATGGCCTACAAGCACGACGGATTCTGGCATTGCATGGATACCAAGCGCGATCACGACCTGCTTGAGCAGCTCTGGCGCGAGGGGGCGCCCTGGTTGTCGTGAGTCCGGTGCTTGTTTCCGTGGTGATGCCCTCGTACAACCATGGGCATCTGATTGAGCGTGCCATCGGTTCGGTATTGGCCCAAGGGTACACGCATTGGGAACTGATCATCGTGGACAACCATTCCATTGACAACACGAAGCAACTGGTCGACGGGTATAACGATCCGCGCATCCAGCTGCTGCAGATCCATAACCATGGCATCATCGCCGCCTCCCGCAACATGGGTGTACGGCAGGCAAGGGGGGAGTGGATCGCCTTCCTGGATTCGGACGACTGGTGGACTCCTGACAAGCTCGCGACTTGCGTGCCGCAGCTGCAGTCAGGGGTCGATGTTCTGTACCACGGCCTTGCGCTGGTCGGTGCCGGCAGTGGCCTGTTGCGGCGCCGGAAAATCCATTGCTGGCAGACCACACGTCCGGTACTGCCAGACTTGCTGGTGCGCGGCAATGCGCTGGCCACCTCTGCTGTTATGGCCAGGCGGACCCTGTTGCTGCAGGTGGTCGACCGGCTTGAATCCCGGGAATTCAGTGCGGCGGCGGACTATGCCTGCTGGCTGAACCTAGCCCAGCTGACCGACGGCTTCCTGTACCTGCCCCAGGTGCTGGGGTCGTATTTGGTGCATGGACAGGGCGTTTCCCGACGTGACATGTCAGAGCCCACGGCCCGAGCCTGCGCGCCGTTTTTGCATGTGCTTGAGCCCGAGCAACTGCGTGTCCACCGGGCATGGCTACGCTATGCCCGCGGGCGGTACCTGTTTGCCAGTGGCAACCGTGTGGCTGCCGTGCCTGAGCTGCGCTTCGCTGCAGCGGCATCCCGTTCCTTCGAAATCCGGTTGAAATCGCTCGCGATGCTGGCTTTGTGTTACCTCGGGCGCAAGGCATGAATGGGCCATTGCGCGGTCCCCGTGCCCTGGTGTTCGCAGGCCTGCCGCCGCCAGTTGGCGGCGTGGCATCAATTGTCCAGATGCTGCATGCCAACCTCGCCTGCCGCGATGACATAATTTTCGCGGCATCGTTGTCAAAAACGGATAGAGGTCTGGCGGGTGCGATACGGCCATTGCGCAATCTGCTCCGGATCGGCTGCGCCACGATGCGCATCGCCCGTGGTGGTCGGGTGTTGATGTTTTCCAGCGCCGGATTTTCTTTTTATGAAAAGCTGCTCTGGAGTGCCTGCGTACTGCTGCTGGGGCGTAAGCCGGTGCTGGCCATGGTTGACGGTAACTTTCCGGCATTCTGGCAGCGCCAGCGGCCGGCGCTGCAAGCCCTGGCCTGCAGCCGCATGGCACACCCGTCGATGCGGCTGGGCGCGCAGTCCCAGACCTGGCTTGACTTTTACCGTGGACTTTTTCCAGGCACAGATGTCGCGATTTTTGCCGCTACGGTGGCTCCTGGTTTCTGGCAGTCAGCGCCGCCAGTGCCGCGTGACGCTATGCGAGTGCTCTATGTTGGCTGGATGATCCCGGAGAAGGGTGTCGTGGACTTGCTCGATGCGTTTGCCTATGTAGTGACGCAAATACCCGAGGCCCGCTTGCGCCTGATTGGTCCGTTGTTTGACCAGCAGGCCTACTGGGGCCTCGAATTGACGCGCCGGCAGTTGGAGGACAAGGTTGAAATGGTCGGCCCGATCACGGACCGTAACGCGCTCATGCATGAGTTGCGCAGTACTGCCCTGTTTGTCCTGCCATCCCATGCCGAGGGACTCCCGGTTGCATTGCTGGAGGCCATGGCGCTCGGCGTTCCCTGTATTGCATCGGATGTGGGGTCGATTGCCGATGTACTGGATCAGGGCCGAGCCGGCAGCCTGGTTCCAGTGCGCTCCCCTGACAAACTGGCGGCAGAAATCATTCGACTGCTATCGGATCAACCGGCGCGTGAACGCCTTGGGGCGGCGGCGCTCCTTAGGGCCTCGATCTACTACAGCACGGAGGCTTTCGTGGCTTCCTACCTGCGCATTCTGGACCTGTCATGAGCCGAACGCATTCACAGGTTGTCGCCATTGTCGGCGCTGGTTTCATCGGTCGCCATCTGGTGCGCGCTTTTCTTGCCCAGGGCTACCGGGTTCAGGTGCTCGACCGTAATCCCTGCCCGCAAGAGTTCAGTGGGGCCGTGCACTGGTCCATCGGCGATTACCATGATCGCACTTCACTGACCCAGGCCCTCACGGGCGCTGCGCTGGCATACCACCTGGTGTCGAGCACGGTACCGGGAGATCTGCATGTGGACGTAGCACGGGAGCTGCACGACAACGTGGTGGGTTCACTGAGTTTTGCTGAAGTCTGCTCGCAGGTCGGTGTGGTGCGTATGGTTTTTGCGTCCTCGGCTTCCGTTTATGGCGTGCATACGCACTTTCCCATCAGTGAGGATGCTTACACCAATCCCATCAGTGCTCACGGCGTGCACAAACTTGCAGTGGAAAAATTTCTCCTTATTGCGCGACGGGAGTGCGGCCTAGAGGCCCGCATCCTTCGGCTGTCCAATCCCTACGGTCCTGGCCAGAGCTTGCAGGGGCGCCAGGGCTTTGTAGCGATTGCAATTGGTTGCCTGCTGAACCGCCAGGCACTGACACTGCGCGACTCGGGCACCATGGTGCGCGACTTTATTTACGTGACCGATCTTGCCGACGCCATGCTGATTGCCGGCGTGCGCGACGAGCTGCCTTCAGTCATTAACCTGGGGGCTGGCCAGGGCCACACCTTGCGGGAGGTGGTCAATATCATACAGGCATTGACAGGCCAGGAGCTGTTCGTGGTGGACGTTCCGGCGCGCGCGGTGGATATTCCACTGAGTGTGCTGGACATCGCCCTTGCACGGCAGGTGCTGGGTTTTGAGCCCGCGACCAGCCTGCCCGACGGTATTGCAAGAACCTTGGGTCACCACGGCGTCAGCTTGGTTTCGAACTGAGGGTATTGGCTTATGTGCGGGATTGCAGGTTATTCGGGTTCAGTGGTGGTGGCAGACCTGGGCGCAGCCATGCAGGCCATGGCGCACCGCGGGCCGGATGATTACGGCCAGTACCGTTCAGCCGACGGCCAGACCGGTCTGGGCTTTGTCCGCCTTGCCATTCGTGACCTCAGCGCCGCCGGCCACCAGCCAATGCTGGCGCAAGACGTTGACGTGGCACTAGTCTTCAACGGCGAGATCTACAACTTCCGCAAATTGCGTGCGGAGCTTGAAGCCAAGGGCTACGTTTTTCGTGGGCACTCCGATACCGAAGTGCTGCTTAACCTGTATCTGGAAGAGGGCGAAGCCATGCTGCCCCGCCTCAACGGCATCTTTGCCATTGGTATCTGGGACGGGCGCAGCCAGGCGCTGCTGATCGCGCGCGATGCCCTGGGTGTCAAGCCGCTGTACTTCGCACAGACTGCTAACGCCGTCGCCTTCGCCAGCGAAATCAAGAGCCTGCTACAGCTGACGCCCTCGTTACAGGCACTGGACTCGGCGGCACTGCACAACTACATGAGCTTCCTGTGGTGTCCCGGAGGCGGCACGCCACTGCAGGGCGTGCGCAAGTTGTTGCCCGGTGAGGCCATGCGTATCGAAGCGGGCGTGCCGGTGTCGCGCTGGACCTGGTACCACCTGCCTCTGATGCGGGGTAACGCGGTGCCGGTAGTGGATGAACAAGCCGCCATGCAAGGGACGGTCTTTCACCTGCGCCAGGCAGTGCAACGCCAGCTGGTGGCGGACGTTCCGGTAGGGGCTTTCCTGTCCGGTGGGCTCGATTCCAGTTCGGTGGTCGCCTTCGCGCGTGAGCAGAGTCCCGACATTCAGTGTTTCTCCATCGATATCCAGGACGCCCAGGACGAAGGCTTTGCTGACGACCTGCCTTATGCCCGGCGGGTGGCGCAGTATCTGGGCGTGCCATTGCATGTGGTGCAGGTCAATTCAGCAACCATGGCGCAGGAGCTGCAGTCCATGGTGATCCAACTTGACGAACCGCTGGCTGATCCGGCCGCGCTTAATGTGCACTACATCAGCGCGGTTGCGCGTCAGCAGGGCATCAAGGTACTGCTGTCCGGAACGGGCGGCGACGACCTTTTCACCGGCTACCGCCGGCACCGTGCGGTGCAGGCGGAGCGCTACTGGTCGTGGCTGCCCCGGCCGGCGCGAGCCGCACTGCAAACCATGGCTGCGGGTTTGAACCAGCACATGGCGCTGACTCGGCGGATTTCGAAGGCGATGGCGGGTGCGTCGCTGGATGGTGATGCTCGGCTGGTGGAGTATTTTCGCTGGATCCGCGAGGCTGATCTGCAAGTGCTCTACAGTGGTGAATTCAGGCAGGCACTGGGTGACACGCAGGCCACTGTTACCATGTTGGACTTCCTCAAGGATATGCCGGCCGCGTCGCCGCCGCTGGACCGCATGCTCGCGCTTGAGCAGCGCTTTTTCCTGGCCGACCACAACCTCAACTACACCGACAAGATGTCCATGGCTGTTGGTCTGGAGGTTCGGGTGCCTTTCCTGGACCTCGACCTGGTAGAGTTTTCCGCCCGCCTGCCGGTTAGCTTGAAGCAGCATGGGGCACAGGGCAAGTGGATCTTAAAGCGCGCCATGGAGCCGTACCTGCCGCATGACGTCATTTACCGTCCCAAGTCCGGCTTTGGCGTACCGCTGCGCCGCTGGATGCGCCGCGACCTGCGTGAGTTGGTTGGCGACCTGTTGTCTGCTACCAGCATAAAGCGCCGTGGCATTTTCGATCCGGTTGCGGTGGCGCGGCTCTTGCAGGCCAACGACACTGGCGCTGTCGATGCCAGCTACACAATACTTTCCATGGCCTGTATTGAAATCTGGTGTCGTCATTTTCTGGACCGGCACACTGTTACCCCGGCAGGCTCTGACTAAAGAACGGATAACGCATGATCCTCCGAAAAAAGGTATTGCTGGTATTTGGAACGCGGCCCGAAGCGATCAAGATGGCGCCGCTTTGCCACGCATTGGCTGCTTGTCCCGATGAATTCGAACTAACCGTCTGCGTCTCAGCCCAGCACCGTCAGATGCTCGATCAAGTATTGCGGGTGTTTGAGATAACGCCCGACATCGATCTGGACTTGATGCGCGAAGGGCAGGACTTGTTTGACGTCACCAGCGCCGTATTACTTGAGATGCGAGGGGTGCTGCGTAGCGTCGCGCCTGACATTGTGGTGGTGCATGGCGACACCACCACCGCGATGGCTGCAGCCATGGCTGGATTTTACCAAGGAGTTCCGGTAGGGCATGTCGAAGCTGGTCTTCGCACTCATAACTTGCTAGCACCGTTTCCCGAAGAGTTTAACCGTCAGGTAATTGGCAGGGTCGCCAGTCTGCACTTCGCTCCGACCGGATTGAGCAGTCAAAACTTGCTGCGCGAGGGTGTGCGAGAGGAGCAGATAATATTGACGGGAAATACCGTGATCGACGCACTGCAGTGGGTGCTAACCCGTATCGTCGCCGACCCGGAGCGACACCAAAATGTTCGACGGACTATCAATGCGGTGCTGCCATTCTGCTGGCAGGATAGCCGCTATGTATTAATTACCGGGCATCGTCGCGAGAACTTCGGAGATGGCTTTCTTCAAATCTGCCAGGCATTGGCCGAGCTGGCTGAGGCCCATCCAGAGGTGCATTTTGTGTACCCGGTGCACCTTAATCCCAACGTCCAGGAACCGGTTATAGCCATGCTCTCCGGGCGTTCCAACGTACACCTTATTGCGCCGCTCGACTACGAGCCGTTCGCCTTTCTGCTACAGCATTGCACATTGGTGCTGACCGATAGTGGGGGCATCCAAGAAGAGGCCCCCAGTCTGGGTAAGCCGGTGTTGGTTATGCGTGACGTTACGGAGCGACCGGAGGCGGTGGACGCAGGCACCGTGAAGCTGGTTGGTGCCAACCGCGCTCGGATTGTGCGGCAGGTTAAAGAGTTGCTTGACAACGAGCAAAGTTACCAAATTATGGCGTGCGCGCATAATCCCTATGGAGACGGCAAAGCCAGTGAGCGCATTGTTGAGACACTTAGAAAGATTTAAATGCAGAAACAAAGCGTGTGCGTTGTGGGGTTGGGTTACATTGGCCTACCAACAGCAGCATTGTTGGCTAACTATGGTTATCAAGTTATTGGTGTTGATGTCAATCAGCATGTGGTTGATACTATCAATGCTGGCGGTATACATATTGTGGAGCCTGATCTAGACGCTTTCGTGCGTTCTGCTGTTGCGTTGGGAAAACTGCACGCTCATGTCACACCTAGCAAAGCAGACGTGTTCATCATCTGCGTTCCTACGCCTTTCCAAGTAAGAGCGGGCATACCACAGCCCGATATTGAGTATGTATTGGAGGCGACGCGCAATATCGCCCCATTCGTCAAGGCTGGTGATCTGGTTATCTTAGAGTCGACCTCTCCAGTTGGAACGACTCAGAAAATAGCAGAGGTGCTGGCGAGGACAGGCGTGGACATGTCTCTCGTTCACGTGGCGTATTGTCCGGAACGCGTGTTGCCAGGCAAGATCATGGCGGAGCTTGTGGAGAATGACCGTATCGTGGGCGGATTGACCCCTAAAGCCGCTGAAGTGGTTAGTGTCTTTTACCGAAGCTTTGTTCGCGGCGATGTTCTGGAAACCGACGCGGCTTGTGCCGAGATGTGTAAACTAACGGAAAATAGTTACCGAGATGTCAACATTGCGTTTGCTAACGAGCTGTCATTGTTGTGCGCCAATGCTGGCATCGATGTGTGGGAGCTAATACGACTGGCAAACCGTCACCCGCGAGTCAACATCCTGCAGCCGGGTGCTGGGGTGGGCGGACATTGCATTGCGGTGGATCCTTGGTTTATCGTGGCGAGTGATCCAGAGAATGCGCGTCTAATACGTACCGCGCGTGAGGTCAATAACTACAAAACGGAATGGGTGGTAGACCGCATCAAGGTTGCCGTTGCAGATGCCATAGTGTGCAAGGGTAGCAGGCCTACGATCGCTTGTCTTGGTCTAGCGTTCAAGCCTGATATCGACGACCTACGCGAGTCGCCTGCGTTGCAGATTGCATTGACGTTGCAAGAACAGGGCTACGACCTTGTCGCGGTGGAGCCGAACATCGAAACGCATTCCGCATTGGCACTGGTTAGTGTCGAGCAGGCCATGGAGCGTTCGGACGTCATAGTCGTTCTTGTCAAACACAAAGCATTTCTGGATCCAGGGATCAGGGCTCAATTGTTGCAACGTGGCGCGTTGGACTACTGTGGCGCAACTTCTTGAATTAGCTCGGGTGCTGAATTGAAACAAATCTTGCAAAACATGGCTAACGGAGAAACCTCTCTGGTTGATGCACCTGCACCTGCGCCGCAAAAAGGCTGTCTACTGGTTCAGAGTAGCTGTAGCCTGATATCGGCCGGAACGGAGCGCATGTTGGTTGACTTCAGCAAAGCCTCCTACCTAGACAAGGCTCGACAACAGCCAGAAAAAGTCAAAATGGTGCTGGAAAAGGTCAGGACCGAAGGTCTTATGACTACTTTGGACGCAGTTCAGTCCAAGCTTGCGCAGCCGCTCCCGTTGGGATATTGCAATGTTGGTGTTGTTGTCCATGTTGGAGAGGGGGTAGATGGCTTCAAAGTTGGGGATCGTGTTGTTTCCAATGGCCCGCATGCCGACGTCGTGAGGGTTCCAAAAAATCTCTGCGCCCGCATTCCTGATGGGGTGGACGATGAATCCGCTTCATTTGTGGTTTTGGCCAGCATTGGTCTGCAGGGCATCCGACTGGCTCAGCCAACACTTGGTGAAATGTTCGTAGTGACAGGCGTAGGCCTTATTGGTTTGTTGACGGTGCAATTGCTGCGTGCCCATGGGTGTCGCGTACTGGCCATCGACTTTGACGATTCAAGGCTTGCTCTGGCTCGGCAGTATGGCGCAGAAACCTGCAATCCAGGGTTGGGTGAAGACCCCGTAGCAGCAGGCATGGCTTTCAGCCGATCGCTGGGGGCCGACGGTGTCATCATCACCGCGTCCACACAGTCCAACGAGCCAGTGACGCAAGCGGCCCGGATGTGCCGAAAACGGGGTAGAATTATACTTGTCGGCGTTACGGGTTTGGAGTTAAATCGGGCCGACTTCTATGAAAAAGAACTAACCTTTCAGGTGTCTTGCTCCTATGGTCCTGGACGTTACGACCCGAGTTATGAAGTGAGTGGTCATGACTATCCCGTGGGTTTTGTTCGTTGGACGGAGCAGCGAAATTTCGAAGCGGTGCTGGATATGCTGGCCAGTGATCGGTTGTATGTGAAGTCGCTAATCACACATCGCATTGCATTTGAGGAGGCGCAGCTCGCATACCAAAAGTTGACGGATGAGAATAGCGCACTTGGCATCGTTTTGCGATACGAATCCCCTATGGCTGATCGCACTGCACGGACAGTGGCACTGGGAGTTCCTGCCCGTTATGAGGCGCTTCGCCCTGTGTTGGGATTCGTTGGCGCGGGCAACTATGCATCGCGCATGTTGATTCCTGCTTTTAAGTCTGCTGGTGCACAGTTCCACACGATTGTGACTTCAGGTGGCATCAATGGCGTCGTTCATGGTTTGCGGGCTGGTTTTGCGGAAGCCTCGACGGATTACAGCGCATTGTTGTCAAATGATGTGGTCAACACGATCGCGATCGTGACCCGGCATGACAGTCATGCCGGGCTAGTAGCGCAGGCATTGCAGGCGGGAAAGAGTGTGTTTGTGGAGAAGCCATTGGCTGTAGATTTTGCGCAGTTGACAGAGGTGAAAGAGGCGTATGACGTGGCCCATCAAGTCCAACCGGGACCGCAGCTGATGGTCGGTTTCAACCGGCGATTTGCCCCGCAGGTGCAGAAGATGAAGGCCTTGCTTGCGTCCGTTACGGAGCCTAAGTCTTTCATCATGACCATCAACGCGGGTGCTATTCCGGTCAACCACTGGACGCATGACGCTTTGGTGGGCGGGGGGCGGATCATTGGCGAGGCTTGCCACTTTATTGATTTGATGCGCTTCCTAGCGGGAAGCCCCATCGTTTCGCAGCAGGTGCGACGTATGGGTAATGCTCCCGGCGTTGAGGTGACGGAAGACAAGGCTTCAATCACTTTAGGTTTCGCCGATGGCTCTTTTGGCTCCATCATGTATCTCGCCAACGGAGCGGCGAGTTTCCCGAAGGAACGAATTGAAGTTTTTTCTGCTGGACGTGTGTTGCAGCTCGATAATTTTCTTAAGTTGAAGGGGTATGGCTGGCCCGGTTTTGGCAAACTCAATCTGTGGAAGCAAGACAAAGGACATAAGGCTTGTGCGGAGGCGTTCTTGCGGGCGGTGGAGACGGGCGTTCCGGCGATTCCGTCAGAGGAAATTTTCGAAGTGGCGCGTGTCACGATCGAGGCCGCCGAACAGTTGCGTAGACAATGAAGTTGCACACACGATTTGTGCTGTACTTTAATACCTTGCGGTACTTGAAGCCGGTTCAAATCTGGGGCCGTGTTGCGCTTCATTGGCGTTCGCCTCGCTTGGATTTGCGACCGGCGCCTTGCCTTCGAGACCTTGTGGCGGAGTGGTGTGAGCCTGTCCCTCGTGAGCAAAGCCAGCTAGCAGAAAGGCGATTCCGCTTCCTTAACGTGGAATATGAAATTGCCTCCGCCAAAGATTGGAATTCGCAGGAGATTGAGAAACTTTGGCTGTACAACTTGCATTACTTCGATGATTTGAATGCTCGTTATGCATGGATTCGGCGCCCTTGGCATCTGAAGCTTTTAAATCGCTGGATCGAGGAGAACCAACCTGGTGTGGGGGTTGGTTGGGAGCCTTACCCGATTGCATTGCGGGTAGTCAATTGGATCAAGTGGTGCCTTGCCGGCAACGATGCGAGCTATGTTGTCAGGCACTCCTTGGCAGTTCAATTGCGCTTCTTATCCAGTCGATTAGAGGTACATCTGCTCGGTAACCACTTGTTTGCCAATGCCAAAGCGTTGATTTTTGGAGGGATGTTTTTTGAAGGGAGCGAGGCTGAACGCTGGTATGCGTTGGGTAAAAAGGTTATGGCTAAAGAGCTCCTTGAACAAGTTTTAGCTGATGGTGGCCACTTTGAGCGGTCACCCATGTATCACGCCTTATTTTTGGAAGATTTGTTGGATTTGCTTAATCTCCACTCCGCGTATCGCAAGCCAATTGACGCTTCTTGGATCGCTGCAATTACGAAGATGTTTACATGGCTGTCCATCTTGACACATCCTGATGGCGAGATCGCGTTTTTCAATGATGCGGCAGGTGGCGTTGCTCCCAAGCTGCACAAGTTGGCGGATTACGCTGAGCGGTTAGGCTTCCAGTCATCATTACCATTAACGAATTATTGGTCGGGACTGCTATCCAGCAGTGGCTTTGCGCGAATCGAAAGCAGAAATGCTGTGGTTTTGGCGGACGTCGGCTCCGTCGGTCCAAATTACCTGCCGGGGCATGCTCATGCTGGGACTTTGAGTTTTGAGTTGTCGCTAGCGGGGCGGCGTGTGCTGGTTAACTCCGGAGTATCTGTATATGGTAACGGGGGAGAGCGTCTGCGCCAGAGGGGCACTGCGGCGCACAACACAGTGCGTGTCGATGAGTGCGACTCGTCCGAAGTTTGGTCGGGGTTTAGGGTGGCTCGCAGGGCGCATACGCTCGACGTGCAATACGACAACGCAACGTTGTCTGCGAAGCATGACGGTTACAGACGCCTACATGGCAAGCCTATCCATTACCGTCAATGGAGAATCGTACCAAATGGCATCGACGTCGTTGATGAATTGGACGGCAACGGATCTCATATGGTCGAGGTGTTTTTTCACATTCATCCCGGCTGGCTCCCTCATCTCAAAGGGGATGACGCTTGTGAACTTGTAAGCGTTGATGGTTCACGTTGTTTCCTCATAGGGTTGGAGTCATGCATGGCATGGCAGATTAAGTCCTCGACTTGGCATCCCCAATTCGGAGTGTCACTGCCCAGTTTTTTGTTGGTGGGGCGTCAACTGGGTAAGTTGCCCTTTCGATTTGTGACTCGTTTATCTTGGCCATGCGTATCTTGATTTTGAGTTTTTATTTTGAGCCAGACCTTTCTGCCGGTTCTTTTCGTATGGCTGGGCTGGTAAAAGAACTACAACAGCAAATCGGGTCTAGGGGGCACATCGATGTTATGACGACGCAACCTAACCGTTATGCCTCTTATTTTCAAGCAACCATGCCATATGAAGTGCGGGGGACGGTGTCAGTGACGCGTTTTGGATTGCCATCTCACAGAGGCGGTTTCCTGGATCAATCACTTGCGTTTGCCTCTTATGCTTATCAGGTTATTAAAGCAACGCGTGGAAGGCACTACGATGTTGTGTTTGCTACATCATCCCGATTATTTACAGCTGCTTTAGCTGCATTCGTTGCTTCAAGGGTGCGGACTCCGCTCTACCTGGATATCCGCGATATCTTTGTCGACACTTTGCAGGATGTTTTGTCGCCGCTTTCCGCTCGTCTGATGCTACCCTTGTTTCGATTGGTCGAGAAACATACTGCAAATCGAGCTACGCATATTAATCTAGTCTCGGCCGGTTTCGTTGAGTATTTTCTTGATCGCTACCCAGCAACATCTTTTAGCGAAATCCCTAACGGCATCGACGATGTTTTTTTGGAGGTTGACTATGCCAAAGGGCATGTCGGTAACAAAACGATTGTGCTTTACGCCGGAAATGTCGGGGAGGGGCAAGGGCTTGCACGTATTATTCCGGGGCTTTCAAAGACGTTTCGTGATAGTCATGAGTTCTGGGTTGTGGGTGATGGCGGGCAAAAATCTCAACTGGAAATTGCTGTCAAAGATCTGAGCAATGTAAAAATGCTGCCGCCAGTGTGCCGCAAAGACCTGTTGGCGCTCTACCGGTGCAGCGATATATTGTTTTTACATCTCAATGACTTTCCAGCTTTTCGCAAAGTGCTGCCCTCAAAACTGTTTGAATACTCTGCGACAGGCAAACCTATAGTTGCGGGTGTGGCTGGATATGCCGCACTATTCCTTCACCAGGTACCAGGGGCGGTTATTTTCGAACCATGTAATTTAGACGAGGGGGTGGCCGCGTTTCGCAAAATTAAACTTGGTCAGGTATCACGGCAACCGTTCATTGAGCGTTATCGCAGAGATCACCTTATGCGGAAATTGGCTGGCAGTCTTCTTGCGGTTGCAAAAACTGGAGCCAGTCAAGGATGAGTGTTTTGGTGACCGGGGCTTCCGGCTTTGTGGGTTCGGCCGTGCTGCATCGTCTGGCGGGTGCAGGGCATACGGTTCTTGGTGCTTATCGGCATTGCGTGCCTCCCATTCCGGCCGGCGCGCAAGGAATGGTCGTGGGTGAGTTGGATGGTTCCCAGATTTGGTACCCGGCACTCGATGCTGTGGATGCAGTAATACATACAGGCGCCCGCGTCCATGTGATGAATGAAAAGGGTCTGAACCCATTTGAAGAGTTTCGGCGTGTGAATGTCGAAGGAACAGTTAATCTCGCAAACCAGGCAGCAGCGGCAGGAGTGCGCCGTTTTGTTTTCTTGAGCTCTATCAAGGTGAATGGTGAATTCACGGAGCAGGGGCAACCTTTTTTCGCTGATGATGCGGCCTTGCCGAAAGACCCATATGGAATCTCCAAATACGAAGCAGAGCTGGCGCTGAAAAAGGTAGCCGCTGATACGGGTATGGAGGTTGTCATCATCAGGCCTCCCCTAGTCTATGGTCCCATGGCCAGGGCCAATATCAAGTCGATGATGCGCTGGCTGGCCTTTGGAATCCCTCTACCCCTAGCTGCGGTAACGGAGAATCGCCGAAGTTTGGTGGCGTTAGACAACCTCGTGGACTTGATCTTGACCTGCTTAAGTCACCCTGCAGCCGCAAATCAGACTTTCTTGGTGAGTGATGGAGAAGATCTCTCTACAGCTGATTTACTAACACGGATGGGCGCAGCCATGGGTAAGCCCGCCCGATTGTTTTATATGTCTCCCGCTTTATTGAAGTTCGGAGCCCAGGTTCTGAACAAATCCGGTATTTATCAGCGCGTTTGTGGCTCCTTGCAAGTAGACATTAGTAAGACTCACCAAGTCTTAGGCTGGACTCCGCCTCTGTCTGTCAATGAGGGATTACGGCGGGTGGTAAAGGGGTTTCGAGCATGAAACGCTTGCTTGACTTTTCCCTGGCGGTCATGTTTACGTTGTTATTGCTTCTGCCCATAATCGCTATTTCTCTTGCTGTCTGGTTGACTTCACAAGGGCCACTTCTCTACTGGAGTGACCGGTTAGGACGACACAATCGTATTTTCAAAATGCCCAAATTCCGAAGTATGCATATCCACACACCTGCTGTAGCTACGCATTTGCTGGAAAACCCAGACCAATGGCTTACGCCGATTGGCTCCTTCTTACGAAAATCTAGTCTAGATGAATTACCCCAGTTATGGAGTATCTTAAAAGGTGATATGAGCTTTGTGGGCCCACGTCCGGCATTGTTCAACCAAGATGAGTTGATTGCGTTGCGCACGGATAAAGGTGTTCATGAGCTAACGCCAGGGCTTACGGGTTGGGCGCAAGTCAACGGAAGAGACGAGTTGCCGATTCCTCGGAAGGTGGAACTCGACGTGGAGTACATGCAGCGACAATCATTGCAATTCGATCTGAAGATCTTATGGTTGACGGCGTTGAAGGTTCTTACTAGAGATGGGGTGTCACATTGAAGAAAAAAGATCATCTTGAGGATTTAGTGAGCGAAATGTAATGTAATGAATCAACCTTTATCCAAACTGATATCGCCGATTCTGGCTATGCCCAGATTTGCGAAGCGCTTTGTTGCTTTGTCTGTTGATTTGTGCCTTTGCGTTCTAACTGTATGGCTGGCTTTTTATCTGCGGTTGGGCGAGTTTGTGGTGTTGTCTGGCAATTATTTTTGGGCGTTATGTGCGTCTATCGGTATTGCGCTTCCCGTCTTCATTGTGTCAGGCCTTTATCGTGCCATTTTTCGCTACAGCGGCTGGCCGGCCTTGCTGGCTGTGGCGAACGCCGTGGGTATCTACGGACTGTTGTATGCGTCGATCTTCACTGCCATCGGCGTCGTAGGGGTCCCCCGGACGGTGGGTCTTATTCAGCCCATTTTGCTGCTGTTGTTCGTGGGTGGTTCTCGCGCGTTAGTGCGTATCTGGCTGGGAGATCAGTATCTGAGCATTCTCAAGCGCGCTTCGCGGCCAAAGGTATTGATTTATGGTGCGGGGAGTTCAGGGCGTCAATTGGTCGCGGCCATGGCTAATAGCCATGAAATGCAGGTGGTCGGATTTCTAGACGACGACGACCGTCTCCACGGTCATGTGTTGAATGGTCAACCCATATACAACCCAGCAGAACTAGCCGAACTTGCCCCTGCACTGATCATCAGTGACGTATTGCTGGCTATGCCCAGTTTGAGTCGCAAGCGACGCAACGAAATTTTGAACCAAATTCGAACCGCGCACGTGGCCGTGCGAACTCTGCCAAGCGTGACAGATTTGGCACAAGGGAAAGTTAGCTTTTCGGATCTTCGCGAACTCGACATCGATGACTTGCTCGGCCGTGAACCCGTCATGCCCAACCACATTTTGTTGGCGATGAACCTGTGCAGTAAAGTTGTAATGGTGACCGGCGCCGGAGGTTCGATCGGTAGTGAGCTCTGTCGCCAAATCTTGGCTGTTGGGCCCACCAAGCTGCTGTTGATTGAGCAAAGCGAATTCGCGCTTTACGGGATTCATCAGGAGCTTGAAGAGAAACTCTTAGGCCGAGACGTCGTTTTGGTGCCCTTGTTGGCATCGGTGCAAGACGGTGAGCGCATGCATGAAATCATGTCGACTTGGCATCCCGATACCGTCTACCATGCCGCCGCCTACAAGCATGTGCCGTTGGTCGAGCACAACCCGGCAGAGGGCATCAAGAACAACGTGTTTGGCACACTCCGGACAGCACAAGCCGCCGTCGTAAATGGTGTCTCTGATTTCGTTTTAATTAGCACCGACAAAGCGGTGCGACCGACCAACGTTATGGGGGCCAGCAAGCGACTGGCCGAAATGGCATTGCAGGCCCTCGCTGCTACTACGGTTGGCACTAAATTCAGCATGGTCCGCTTTGGCAATGTGTTGGGTTCTTCGGGGTCTGTCGTTCCAAAGTTTCGCCAACAAATTCGTGCTGGTGGTCCGGTTACGCTGACTCACCCAGAGATAACTCGCTATTTTATGACGATTCCTGAAGCTTCGCAGTTGGTTATCCAGGCCGGGGCGATGGCGAAAGGCGGGGATGTGTTCGTTCTTGATATGGGTCGATCGATCAAGATCATGGACTTGGCACGACGGATGATTGAACTTTCCGGTCTAACGGTTAAGGATGAGAATTGCCCTGATGGTGATGTCGAGATTGAGACTACGGGACTGCGACCGGGTGAGAAGCTTTACGAAGAGCTTTTGATTGGCGACAACCCCGAGCGGACCTCACATCCGAGGGTCATGAAGGCCCACGAAGTTTTCATGCCTTGGTCGGAGTTGGAGTCGCGATTGAAAGCCTTGGAGATGGCGCTGAATGTGAATGACCTAGGTGTGATTCGTCAGATTTTGCTTAGTTTGGTGACTGGTTATACACCCAGCGATGAAATTGTTGATTGGGTTTACCTTGAGCAGGAAGCAGAAACGCATCAGATAGAACGCGTGGGTAAGTTGAATAGCGCCGCCGGCCATAAAATGCTTTCATGACTATTTGTGTAACGGGCTGTGCAGGTTTTATTGGTAGCAACTTTGTCCACACGTGGTTGTCATCTTCTCATGAGGCCGTGGTTAATATTGACAAGCTAACCTATGCCGGTAATCTAGCCAATTTGAGTGCCTTTCAAGGGGATCCGAGGCACGTCTTTAAATACGGTGATATCAGCGACCGTCCCCTGGTTAGCAACTTGTTGAATGAATACAAGCCTCGCGCAGTGCTGAACTTTGCAGCAGAGAGCCATGTGGACCGCTCGATTCACGGCCCTGGTGACTTTATTGAAACCAACGTTGTTGGCACCTTCAACTTGCTTGAAAGTGTGCGTGCTTATTGGCAAGACTTGCCCCCAGCAGAAAAAGACTCGTTTCGTTTTTTGCATGTTTCGACGGACGAAGTTTATGGCACGCTGTCGCCCACCGATCCGCCATTTGCAGAAACAAAAAACTACGAGCCCAACAGCCCCTACTCAGCCAGCAAGGCAGCCAGCGACCACTTGGTACGCGCGTGGCACCACACCTACGGCTTGCCCGTGTTGACCACCAATTGCAGTAACAACTATGGGCCTTATCACTTTCCAGAAAAGCTGATTCCCCTGGTATTGCTCAATGCCTTGGCAGGTAAGCCATTGCCCATTTATGGCGACGGCCAGCAAGTGCGAGATTGGCTATATGTGGAAGATCATTGCCGCGCAATTGCCCGCGTGCTTGAAGCTGGCAAAGTAGGTGAAACCTACAACATTGGCGGGTGGAACGAAAAGACGAACCTTGAAGTGGTGCGCACCCTTTGTGCCGTGTTGGATGAGCTCAAGCCTCGCATTGATGGTAAACATTACGCAGAACAAATCACGTTCGTCAAAGATCGTCCAGGCCATGACCGCCGTTACGCCATAGATGCCCGCAAGATTGAGCGAGAGTTAGGCTGGAAACCGCAAGAGACCTTCGAAACGGGTATTCGTAAAACCGTGCTGTGGTACCTTGACAATCAAACATGGGTCAAGGGCGTGACGAGTGGGGCTTACCGCCAGTGGGTCGGTCGGCAATACGGCGCATAAGGTCACCATGTTAAAAATTTTGCTCCTTGGGAAAAACGGTCAAGTGGGCTGGGAGCTTCAGCGAAGTTTGGCGCCGCTCGGTGAGGTGTTGGCACTTGACCGCAACAGCACCAACTACTGTGGGGATCTATCCAAGCCCGACAAATTGGCACAAACGGTGTTGACCTTCAAACCAGATTACATCGTTAATGCTGGTGCTTATACCGCTGTGGACAAAGCTGAATCTGAGCCTGAGTCGGCCCGCTGCATCAATACCGATGCCCCAGCAGTCTTGGCTAAAGCTGCTGCACAAATAGACGCTTGGTTAGTACATTACTCAACCGACTATGTGTTTGATGGCAGTGGGACACATGCACGATACGAAGATGAGGAAACAGGCCCGCTCAGCGTCTACGGCCAAACCAAACTGGATGGCGAAAGAGCCATTGTGGCCAGTGGCTGCAAGTATTTGATTTTCCGCACAGGCTGGGTGTATGCGGCACGCGGTGGTAACTTTGCCAAAACCATGCTGCGCTTGGCGCAAGAGCGTGACAAGCTGACTGTGATTAACGATCAGCATGGTGCACCGACGGGTGCAGACTTGATTGCCGACGTCACAGCGCATGCCATGCGCCGAGTTAGCAATGCGCAAAACAGTGATCTGGGCGGCACTTATCATCTTGTGGCTTCAGGTGAAACCACATGGCATGACTACGCCAGCCATGTCATTGCGATGGCTAAAACAATCAAGCCAGAGTTCGATTGGAAGGTGACTGACATTGCGCCCGTGCCAACGAGCGCATTTCCCACGCCAGCAATTCGTCCGCTGAACTCTCGTTTGTGTACTGACAAGTTGCAAAAAAGCTTTGGGTTGATCTTGCCGCCTTGGCGGCAGGGTGTCGATCGGATGTTGGCTGAAATTCTCTGAGTGACAAAAAAGACATGACCAAACAACGTAAAGGCATCATCCTCGCAGGCGGCTCCGGCACGCGCCTGTACCCCGTCACTCAGGCGGTGAGTAAACAACTCATGCCCGTGTACGACAAGCCCATGATTTACTACCCACTCACCACGCTCATGCTCAGCGGTATTCGTGAGGTGTTGGTTATTTCCACCCCGCAAGACACGCCACGTTTTACCGAGTTGTTAGGCGACGGCAGCCAATGGGGCATGCACATTGAGTACGCGGTTCAACCGAGCCCAGATGGTTTGGCGCAAGCCTTCATCATTGGCAAACATTTTGTGGGCCATCACCCGAGTGCCTTAGTCTTGGGCGACAACATTTTTTACGGGCATGACTTGGTTAAGCTGCTGCACAGTGCCGATCAACGGTCCAGTGGCGCCAGTGTCTTTGCCTACCATGTGCATGATCCAGAGCGCTATGGCGTGGTGGAGTTTGACAAGCAGTTCCGTGCATTGAGTATCGAAGAGAAGCCAACTCAGCCCAAGAGTAACTATGCTGTGACAGGCCTGTATTTTTATGACGAACAGGTGTGCGACATCGCGGCAGCTGTCAAGCCATCACACCGTGGTGAGTTAGAGATTACCGATGTCAACAAACGCTATTTGGAGTTGGGCCAACTGAACGTCGAAATCATGGGCCGTGGTTATGCTTGGCTGGATACAGGCACGCATGACAGTCTGCTGGAAGCGGCAAGCTTTATTGGGACGTTGCAAAAGCGTCAAGGGCTGATGGTGGCGTGCCCGGAAGAGATCGCCTTCCACCAAAAGTGGATTGAGGCTGCGGCGCTAGAAAATTTAGCCAAACCACTAGCAAAAAATGGCTACGGTCAATACTTACTCAACTTACTGAAGTAAACGCATGCCATACAAAGTCACGACCACGCATATTGAAGGTGTATTGGTTCTGGAGCCTAAAGTGTTTGGCGACGCACGTGGTTTCTTTTTCGAGAGCTTTAATCAGAGAGACTTCAACCAAGCCACAGGATTGAACGAAACCTTCGTGCAAGACAACCACAGCAAGTCTGCCAAAGGGGTGCTTCGCGGCTTGCACTATCAGGTACAGCATGCACAGGGCAAACTGGTGCGTGTGACGCAGGGTGCTGTGTTTGATGTGGCTGTGGATATTCGCAAAGGGTCTGCCACGTTTGGCCAATGGTTTGGCATAGAGATATCTGCCGAAAATAAAAAGCAGCTGTGGATTCCGGCAGGTTTTGCCCACGGTTTTTTGGTCACAAGTGAGAGCGCAGAGTTTTTGTACAAAACGACAGACTACTACCATCCAGAGTTTGAGCGCAGTTTGCTCTGGAATGATCTAGATCTAGCTATTAAATGGCCGTTACCTTCATTGGGAAGTCACCCTTTGTTAGCATCTAAGGATGCACAAGCACAAACTTGGAATCATTTGAATGCAGATGTTGAGTAAGTATTTCTTTAATCTCTGCCTGTTCTTGTCCGGCGCTGTAGTTTTGGTTTTGCCCAGCGGGTATTCAATAGGTTTTTATTTATTGTGTTTAGTTAGCTTGGGCTTGTGGATCAAATACCGAGGTTATTTGATTTCTAAAGATTCAAAGAGTTTTCTTTGGCCTCTTTTTTCCTATGCGGTAGGTCAATGCGCGCTGGCTCTTCATGAAAAGTGGGCCGCAAGAGAGATAGAAAACTACCTCCCTTATCTATTAGTTGCTTTTGGGCTTTGGGGTGTTCGTCGATACAAACCCAAGGCCAACTACCTGTGGACAGGTTTGGCAATAGGCGCATTGGGTGCTGCGGTTTTTTCTGGTTACCAAGCCTTGGGTTTAGGACTTCGCGCCGGCGGTTTTACGCATTCCATTCAATTTGGAAATATTGCATTGATGATGGGTGTCCTTTGCTTGGTCAGAGCATTGGTCGTGTTTGAGTTCACTTGGTTCAATGCCCTGATGGGGGCAGGATTTCTCGCTGGCATGTCTTCATCCGTGTGGAGCCAGACAAGAGGTGGGTGGCTGGCCCTTTTGATCATTTTTTCTTGGATTTTGGCTACGGCAACACGAGGATGGCCGACGAATAAAAGGGCTTTATGTGCATCTGTCTTTGTTCTATTTCTGTCTGTACCCATTGCACAAACTGGTGGTGTTGTGCAGTCTCGAATATACGTGGCTGTTGAAGAGTTTCAGTCTTTTTTCATCGCGGGTAAACAGGATACGTCAGTGGGTGCGCGCTTAGCCATGTGGAACCTTGCAGTTGGTGCTATTGCCGATAAGCCAATACTAGGGCATGGTGACGCAGGTTGGATCGAATTACGTGATGGGGCCATTGCAGACGGACGATTGAGTAGTTTTTCATCAACCTTTACTCATTTGCATAACGATTTTTTGAATGTTGCGTTCAAACGTGGACTGGTTGGATTAATTTTGTTTCTTACCTTGTATTTGGTACCAATGCTTTTATTTTTTAAGCCTTACTTGAGCCATATGTCGGCAGACGTACGTGCGCTAGCAATGGGGGGTATGTTAATTCCAATGATGTACATGGATTTTGGATTAACACAGACATTTTTAAGCCACAACTCAGGCCGGATTGTACTGTGCAGCTTGTGGATGTGTTTTGCAGGACTAATGTTGAATGCTGTGCAGAGTCAGATTTGTAACTCTAAAGAGTAAAGGCAGTTATGTTTTCTATCGTCATACCAACTTGGAATAACTTGCCGTATATCAAGCTCTTGGTTGCGAGTTTGCGGAAAAACTCAAAGTACAACCACCAGATATTGATTCATGTGAATGACGGGGCGGATGGGACGTTGGCGTGGGTGCGTGAACAAGGCTTAGAGTACACAGCGAGCATTGACAATATCGGTATTTGCTTTGCCGTCAATCGTGCAGCGTCATTGGCTACACAGAAATATCTTGTGTATATGAATGACGATATGGTAGCTTTGCCCGGGTGGGATGAGGCTCTACTAAAACATGCAGAGATTTTTGGAGATCAGCGTTTTATGCTTTCAGCCACGATGGTGGAGCCGCGTGAAACTGGCAACAAGTGCGTTGTCGTGGCTGATTTTGGTCAACACGCAGATCAATGGAATGAGGCTTTGGCCCTGTCAAGATGCGCGAGTCTTAAGCGCGGAAACTGGATGGGCTCGACATGGCCCCCAACTTTAGTGCCTACATGGATGTGGCAAGAAGTAGGTGGCTATAGCACTGAGTTTTCGCCGGGTATGAGTAGTGATAACGATTTCACCATGAAACTTTATCACGCAGGCTGTCGGAACTTTTTAGGCGTTGGCAGCAGTTTGGTATATCATTTTGCTTGCATTTCAACGGGACGCATTAAGAAGAATGATGGGCGCAAACAGTTTTTACGTAAATGGAGTATCACACAGCGAGACTTTGATCAAAAAATTCTGTGCAGGGGTGACTTGGCGCAAGATAGCATAGCAATTTTGGATGTGGATATTACAAAATTTAAAACGAAGGCTGAGTTCCTGATTCGTTGCAAACCATAACCCCACATATGCATGCGGGTTAAATATTTGTTTTGATTGCAGATATGAAGAGGTCTTCGCCAATATCCCTGTCCTTCTTCAATCTTCTGTATTCAGCCAGCGTAGAAATTTTTGATTTAAATGCTTCAGAGGCTTCGTGGAAGGGAGTGTTTTGTTGCTTGCTTTTCATTTCTTTGCTGACGTAGTAGACGCCCTCGGCGCCGTGGGCAAAAGAAAAACTTTTTTCCAAAACTAGCCCCGCCTTTTTGACTACATCTTCCAGTCCAGATAGAGAAAAGATTTGAATGTGTCTTGGAACTTCCAATCCTCTCCAGTAAGCACCGAATCTTCTATGTGCGATGCTATTTGCGTTCGGAGTTATGAGCAAAAGGCGCCCTCCTATTTTTAGGATTCTTCGAATTTCTGTTAATAATGAGGCGGGATCAAAAACGTGTTCTATTGCATGACTCATTACCACTGCGTCGTAAGTATTCTCGGCGAGCTGAACATCTCTTAAGTCTCCAGTGTGAACGGTGAATCCGTATTTGGAGGCAACTTTTTTCGTGGCGACTGCATCAAAATCAATTCCCTCTACATCCCATCCAATTCGTTGCATGCGATTTAAAAATCTACCGCCTCCACAGCCCACATCAAGTATTTTCCCTTTGGTAACGTTTTGCAAATTTAAGTAACGAAACTTTTTTTGATCTCCCAGCATTGACTGATAGTCTGGATGAAAGATAAGTTTTAGATGTGAAAACTTTTGAGAAAGTTTTCGGAATGTGGATGCAATCTTATTTTTACGAATACTGGTGTGGGTGTGGTAATTTGCATAAGCCATGCCAATGTCTTCAGATAAAGGTGCTGGGTCCAGCCAAATGCTCTTGCATTGTTCACACCTTTTGAGTGACCAAGTGTCTGGCGAGTTAAAGTAATAATCCTTGGCTTCTTTATATAGTAATGTCCCAGAATTATCACAAGCTGGACAATGTGGTTGGTGTTTTCTTCGGATCAACATCAAATTTGTGTGTAGTGGACTAAAAGTTTTTTGTGCAGTGTATTTCATCTGAACTTTTAAGACTTGCCATCCAAATAGCGAGCCCCATTAAGCCAAAGCTGCTAACCAGAGTAAACGCCGCGATGTGCTGATCAGGTTCGATGAGCTTACCCAGGCCCGTCGGTGCTATCAGCACAACAGTTTGCAACACTCCCAGCGCTATGCAACCCAAGGAATAAATGCTTATAAATTGCGCTTGAAACGGTCGATAACTGAACGCCGCAGATAAACACGCACTCCCTTGCCAAAGCACCAAGGGAACAAGGTAGGGCAACACGCCATCCCACTTTGGATCCAGCCATCCTTGGTGCAAAGCCAGAGCACACATCAAACCCAGCACGATGACGCATGCAAATGCGCCTAAGCCTACCCACAACGGTTTGGCCCAGCGTCTCGCCTTGGCATATTCCGCCCCACGGGCCAATACCACCTGAGCCCAAGCCACGTGCACAAGTGCAGGCATAAACCCCAGCACGCGCAGCAGCGCGCTCATCCATCCGGTTTCCTCTGCCCCATACAAGCGTTGCCACACCACGATGATCGTGGTAGCTAGCAGGGCATCTACCAGTGTGTGCGCCATACGCAGAGTCGCGCTGCGAGAGTCTGATTGTTGTGCTTCTATCGGGGCAGCGAAGTCATCAACCTGTCTGGCCTGTCGGCGCATGGCAGGGGCCAACCACATTGCTCCCACCGCATAACCCAACAAGGCTGAGACAAGCAAGCTGGGGCCAGACCAGCCAACAGAAGCACCGACCAGCGAAGCAGTCAAAGCGGAGGTCGCTGCAGTGAGAGGTGGCAACACGCGTACCGCCGCTTGTTGCCATGATGAACCTGCGCGAAGGGTGAAGCTTTGCGCCAACATCCAGCCCAACTGACAGAACGCGATCAGCGCAGCCCACAACAAGGTAGGCCAAATCGCCAATTGGCTGAACCAAACAGCCAGCGCCGCGATCGGTAGCAATCCGAGGGCTCGCAGCGCACTGGCGCGCCATGCCTGCTGTGCAGCATGGTGCGGCGATACATGTTGATTCGCCAACAGGCTCAGGTTTGACTGCGCCAACGCCAAGGTCATCCAGAAAAAAGCAATCTGACTGATGACAGAAAACTCACCCACCTCCGTCGGCGTGAACCAGCGCAGCATCAACAGTGCGAATGCCACTTGTGTGGCGAATGCCACCATGCTTGAGAGCGCAATGACGCGGCTGGTGTTCATACGATGTGCAGGTGTTTCCAAATCGACAGCTGGCTCAGCAACTGGGGCCAAGCCACGGAGCTCACATCAGGCACCACATACGGGTAGGCCTCTAAAGCGCCGCCGAAACTGGGTTGCCAGCTGGCCGGGTCATCGCGCAACAGATGCAAGTTGCCTTGAAAGTGTGCTGCAAAGTAGCGCACCCATGGGTAGTCGTTGCTCACCACGGGCAGGCCGACCGCACAGTACTCCAACAGTTTGGTTGACGTTTGTTGGTTGTAGGGCTCTGTACTGCTGACCAAGTTCAAACCGAAGCGCGCTCGGCGCAGTTGCATAGGCACATCGGCATAGGGCACGCGACCTGTGCACGTGACAGATGGAGGCAGTTGTTCACGCAAGGCCTCAGGCACCTCGCCCACCAACAGCAAGCTGCGCCCTGCATCGTGAATGCATTGCAACAGGGGCAGAAACGGCATCAGTCGTTGCATTTCGCCCAAATACACCAAATCAAATTCATTCGGTGGGATGCGTGAAAGCGCATCATCGTCGTACGAGGGAGCAGGCAAGGCCGGCGCTGCGGCATCAAAGAAGGCTTGGGCGACGCCCATGTCGCGCAATGCGCTGGGCACCCCGTCGCTAAAGCCCATGCGCTCGCGCACCCATCCATTCTGGAAAAAACGGTAGTCGGGCTTGGGTTGGGTCCAGTGTTTCACAAAGTCCTTGAGCCACGCATACGGCGGGGCAGAGGCCGAGGCGTATTCGTGGATGTGAAACGCCGTCTTCAAACGCCGTGCCTCGGCGCTTGGCACGCGTCCACACATCCACCACACCACTTGCGCGTTGACTGGGACGGTTGCGCCCGTGTCGTGCACCAAGGCTTGGTGTCCACGTGTGGTGATGAAGTCGACATAGGCATCGATTTCGGGCAGGTACGCAGGACCGTTGCGCACGAAGTGAATGGTCACAGAGGGCTTCAGCATGCGCGCAGTACCTCTTGCCAGTTGCTTACAAAACCGTCGATGTGGTGCCGTGCCACGATGCGTGCCATGTCGTCACGCACCTGTTGCTCGGGCAGTGACAACACCGTCATCACCGCTTCGGCCAACGACACGGGTGCATCGCCGCGGGCCAGGAGATACGGCGCATCGAGGTCGTACAGCTCACGCATGGCGGGGATGGGCAAAGACACGCAGGGCACGCCGCAGGCCAATGACTCGAGGGCGGTCATCGGGCAGCCTTCGTAACGCGAGGTCAGCAGCGTCATTTGCCACGGCTTGTACAAGCTCTCGCCACTGGGGAGTTTGCCCAAAAAATGCACGCGACCTTGGTACATCAAGTCTATGCCGTCATGCACCATCTTGCGGTGCAGCGGGCCTTCGCCCACGATGCCCAGTTGTGCCTCGTCGGGCAAGCAGCGTAAGGTGTCTAGCAACAAGTGGGGGCGTTTCTCTGCAGACAAGCGACCCACATAGCCCAACAACAAGGGCGGAATGCCATCACCACCATGCCCCGCATGTACGTGAATGGCCTGACCTGCAGACATCGGCGCGATGCCGTTGGGCACCACGGTGCAACTTTGTTGAGGACCCAGCGTGATGAAGCCAAGCAACGCGTCTTGTGTGGTGCGCGAGACGCACACAAATTGGCTCACCTGTTTGTAGAGCAGCCTGAGCCAGAGTTTTTTCACCACCGAGGTGCCGGCTTCCTGCAGCACATCCAACAGGGGGCCATGCACCCAGCTGACCAGTGGTTTTCCGGTGATGGCCTTGAGTGCGGCGCCGCAATAGGTAGGCCCAAAGTTGTGGGTGGCGACGATCACATCATGGCGCTTGGCTGCATCGACCAAGGCAGTCCATCTCGTTTGCTGCCAAGGCAGCGTGGTCACTGGCCAGTCTTGTGCAAGCAGCGCATCGCTCAGCGTGCGCGTCATGGTGTGCACGCCGCCCCAGCTGGGCTCCTCAAGTAACAAGATGCGACGCGTGCTCATTCGATGCGGCTGCGAATCAACGCGCACCAAAACCCGTGCACACCGTCTTGACAGTTTTGGCGGCGATCAGCAAGTCGAGTGCGAGCGAGTAGTGGGCCACGTAATACAAGTCATAGCTGAGCTTGACGCGCGTGGTATCGGCGCTGTCGGCGTAGCCTTGTTGCACTTGGGCCCAGCCGGTCAGGCCCGGACGCACCAAGTGGCGGTAAGGGTAGCTGGGGATGGTGGCGGCAAAGTCACGCACGAAGGCTGTTTGCTCTGGGCGTGGACCAATCAAGCTCATGTGCCCCATGAGCACGTTGAAGAGCTGCGGTAGTTCGTCTAAGCGGCTGCGACGCAAGAAGCGGCCAACCCGCGTGATGCGGGGGTCTTCGGCTTGCGCAAAGTGCACGCCAGGGGCTTGCAAGCCATGGACCATGCTGCGGAATTTCCACAGCGTGAACACTTGGCCATCGCGTCCGACGCGCGGTTGTGAAAACAAGGCAGGGCCTTTGGAGTCGTAGCGCACGGCCAAGGCCACACCCAGGGCGAGCGGTAGCCAGAGCGGCGCGAGAACAAGCACAGCGGTTACATCGAGCAAACGCTTGACGCGGTCGTAGCCCGGGTCGTTGTCAATCTCCCACAAGGTGTCGGCGGCAGTGGGCAGCATCTTGCGGCCGCTGGTCAATTCGGCCACTGCTTCCACGCTGTACAGGCGCAGGTGTTGCATCTTCAGCTCACCCAACAAACGCGTGCGTTCGTCGGTGGTACGCACATGACGATCCAACACAATGCCATCGCAGGCGGGCAGCGGTGTGTCGCTGTAGGCATTCCAAGGCAGCAGTTGCACGCTGTGTGGGTCGAGCGTTTGCGGACTCATGCAAGCGGCCAACTGCGCAGGCACATTGGCGTCGATGTGAACCAATCGCAAAGCGCGGCGTTTGACGTGGCGGCGATACCCCCACCACAGCCACAAGGTAGTGACCACATAGGCCCACACCACCGCAGCGCGTGAATAAGGTTGTTGCAAAAGCGCAAAACCAAGAGGGGTGAACAAAAACGGCGCCATCGTAGACACCCACAACACACCGCTGCGCTCGGCCGCGGGCAGGTGCGAGGCGCGCATTAGCAAGTGCGCTGCCACCGCATAGGGCAGCACACACCACCACAGCGTTTCGCCAAATTGGTAGGTCATCAAGCCAGCGTCTTCCAGCAGTTGCGCAGCCATCAGACTCGGCAGCAACAGCCACACGCCCCACAACGTCCAGCTTTGCAAGGCGTCGATGCGGCGCACGGAGGCAGAAACAAGGCCCGCGCTTTGGTGGGTGCGCGCCTCATCGACTGGCGGCGTGGTGGATGCAGCAGCGGTCTGAACGCATTGGCGATACACCTGCATCACGGCATCGGCCATGTGCGTCACTTCGAAGGTGCTGTCAAAGTACTGTTGAGCGGCGCGGCCCAAGCGCTTGCGCAAATAGGGCTCGCGAGCCAAACGCACCAGCTGCTCGGCCAGGGTCTCTAAATTGTTGGCGACCAACACGCCTTCTTGGTTTTGGGTGATCTGTTCACGAATGCCCGGCAAGTCGCTGGCCAACACGCACAAGCCTGCGCGCATGGCTTCGAGCACGGTGATGGGCATGCCTTCGTGGTCCGACAGCAGCACAAACACGTCGTGTTGCGTCAGCAAAGCGGGCACATCGGCCACATCGCCTGCCCAGGTGACTTCGTTCAAACCCAATGCAGCTGCTTGTGTTTTCAGGGTGCCTGTCAGCGGGCCATCACCCGCAAAGGTGACGGGTAATTCATGGCCCAACACGTCACGTGCCTTCGCTAAGGCTTGCAACAGCAAGTCATGGCGTTTGGGGTGCTTGGTGCGCGCCACCATGATCAGGCGTGGCGGCGTGTTGTTTGTGGCAATCGGCTTTGCTTCTGGGGCGGAAGATGTTTCTTCGTTTGGATTTTCTTCTGCCGAGGGACCAGGCGTGAGGGCGGGCAAGCGCGCAATGCCATTGGCAATCACGTGGATGCGCGAAGGCTTGATTGGCAATCCATACGCCAAATCGCGCTCGTGCTTGGAGACACAAATCATGTGTTCGGTCCAGTGTGCCAAGGTGCGTTCAGCGATCGAAGCCGCAGTGCGTCGCAGAGCGGGCACTTCGGGTTTGAAGCCAAACCCGTGCACGGTGTAAATCACGGGCAGCTGGCAGCGGTGTCCAGCCAAGCGCGCCGCCACACCGGCGATGGCGCTGTGCGCGTGCACGATGTCGGGTTGATGGCGCACCATCAACGCGGTCAGTTGTTGAACGGCCGGCCACATTTTGAGCGGGTTGAGCGACTCCACCATGTCGGGCAGCGGGACCACTTTGATGCCCAGGGCTTCCAGGGCGCGCCCCAACACCGATTCAGCCACGGGGCCGCCAATCACCACGGTGAAGTTCACGCGGGTTTGCAAAGCTTCGCACAAGGCCAACACATGCGATTGCGCGCCACCGGCTTCGCCTTTGGTGATGACCACCATCACGTGAGGCAGCTTGGCGGCGGTTTGCAGCGCAACGGGATTGAGCGTGGCCCATGGGCTGTTGCGTCGTCGTTGAGGTTCTACCAAGCCTGCCAGGTGCAACGTGGCCTCGACGTTCACGCCCGTGTCTTCTGGCGAAGCGGCGGACGTCTCGGCGGCTGGGGCCGTGTCGGCGTGAGCATCGGAAGCTGTGGCGACTTCTGCCTTTTTTGCTGGGCGTTTGACGCGTGCTTTTTTAGCGGCGGTAGGCTTGGCCTCCGCCGCAGATGGTGCCGGAGGAAAGTCGTCGAACAGGGACAGCGTGCCGTCGTCTTGGTTTTTCATAACGGAGTGTCAAAGCCTTGGGGGTTCATCGATTGCCAGCGCCACGCGTCGGCGCACATGCGTGCTAAGTCGTATTGGGCTTTCCAATTCAGCAATGCTTTGGCTTGTCGTGCATCGGCCAGAGTGACGGCCACATCGCCGGGTCGGCGGGCCACCACTTGGTGCGGGATCGGGACGCCGTTCACGCGCGCAAAGGTGTCGACCATGGCTTGCACGCTCACCCCTTGGCCTGTGCCGAGGTTCACTGTCAACAGTTGGGGCGCATCCAAGGCGCGCAAGGCGGCCAAGTGGCCGTCGGCCAGATCGCACACATGCAGGTAGTCGCGCACGCCGGTGCCGTCGGGCGTGTCGTAGTCGTTGCCAAAAATTTGCAAGTGCGTGCGTTGGCCCAAGGCCACCTGCGTGATGTAGGGCATCAAGTTGTTCGGAATGCCGTTGGGCGACTCGCCCAGCAAGCCGCTTTCGTGGGCGCCGACAGGGTTGAAGTAGCGCAAGATGGCGATGGACCAGCGTGGGTCGGCCGCATGCAGCTCGCGCAGCGCGTCCTCACACATTAGCTTGGTACGGCCATAAGGGTTGGTGGCAGTGAGGGCTGCGGTTTCAGGAATTGGCACGCTCACCGGATCGCCGTACACGGTGGCCGACGAGCTGAACACGATCCGGCGCACGTTGGCGCGGTCCATGGCTTGCAGCAGATTGATCGTGCCACTGACGTTGTTCTCAATGTAGCGTAGGGGTTTTGCCACCGACTCACCTACGGCTTTGAGGCCTGCAAAGTGGATCACGCCGGCAAAACTGTGGCGCGCAAACAGAGCATCCAAGGCGGCGGCGTCACGGATGTCGGCCTGTACAAATTCAATGGGGCGGGCCCCCAACATGGCCAAGCGGTCCAGCACCTTGGGGCTGGAGTTACACAGGTTGTCCAAGATGACCACGGGCTGCCCCGCCTGCGCCAAGGCGGCGACCGTGTGCGAGCCAATAAAGCCAGTCCCGCCGGTGATCAAAATGGGGTGTGTCATGCCATGAAAAATTGCAAAGTTGTTCGATTATCCCCTGCAGACATGCGGTCTCCGTCCTAAAATAAAACCAGCTTGTGGGTGGGCACAGTTAGCGCGCCCAGAGGCGGTTTTCTATCTTTTTACCTTTTTAGTACTTTCATGAAACGTCAACACACCTCCCACGCTGCCGCACACGCTGGCGCTGAATCCTGCATTGCCCTCATCGACGCCCGCTTTTTGGCGTGGTTGCAAGGCCAAACCGATGCCACCCAAGACCAAGTGCGCCCCCAATTGCACGCTTTGCTCGGCAACGCCTTGGCCCACAACGGCTTGGACCTGAACCTGCGCCGTATTTATTGGTACAGCGATGCGGCCGACGAGCACACCGTGGCTGGCCAAATCAGCCGCAACGTGTTGCCCCACAGCCAAGACGGCGGTTTGTCCATGTTGCGCACCTTGGGTGCCGACCTGAAACGATTGGCCGAGCGTGGTGCTTGTGATCACCTGTTGGTGGGCAGCGACGACGAGCGCTTGATCAGCTTGATCGACGAAGCCCAATTGCATGGCGTGTCGGTGCACTTATTGGCCGACGAAGCCTCGCGCAACATGGCACAACTCAACCGTGAAGACCCCGGCTGGGCCCGCTTGCTGTCGCAAGCCGATCAACGCGTGGTGTTGGGCGCCCAAGCGGCACGCGATGGTGGTGCACGCCACGCCAGCTCGATGCACACCGCCCCTGCGATGGACCCTGAGCAATTGCGCGAGCAGCTCAACACGGTCATCAACACCTGGTGGGCCGACGAGCCGGAAGACCTGCGTGAAGAATTGCGCGAAGAATTGCAAAACACACGCGGCATCCCGCAAGAGGTGGACCGCCAGTTGCTGTTGGGTGTACGCCGTGTGTTAGAGCGCGCCTTGAGTTTCCAAGAGAAAAAAATGTTGCGCGAGATGGTGCGCGAGCTGGTGTTGGGCCCCCAAGCCGCCCATGCCGCTACACCTGCTGTAGAGCACGCTGAATAAACACGACGCAGAGTCATACCCCCCACGGAGTTACACCCCATGAGCGATTTTTCTCCCGCCGACATCCTGGCCCAGGCACTGCCTTACATCCGCAAGTTCCATGGCAAAACCTTGGTCATCAAATACGGCGGCAACGCCATGACCGACCCTGCTTTGCAAAAAGCCTTTGCTGAAGACGTGGTGTTGCTCAAACTGGTGGGCATGAACCCCGTGGTAGTGCACGGCGGTGGCCCTCAAATTGAGGGTTTGTTGCAACGCTTGGGCAAAAAAGGCGAGTTCATCGAAGGCATGCGCGTGACCGACGCCGAAACCATGGAAGTGGTGGAGTGGGTGTT